>OLFX01000239.1_pt1 | contig 94465 bp, 102 predicted proteins | sample 1605091 | NCBI WGS metagenome assembly OLFX01 (sample SAMEA3888906, study PRJEB22519) | human gut metagenome | biome: human gut; feature: human-associated habitat; material: faeces | place: Denmark | collected 2012 | reverse complement strand
TTGAGTTTCGGGAGCCGCGGTTTTGACGTTTTGCGGGGACCTGCCTTTTGTTCCCTCCGGTATTCACCATCACCTGTTTGAGAACCTTCGCCGCATGGGGCATCACTGCCACGGCCGGAAACGACTGTCCGGGGGCAGACCGCAAAAGTTTTTGCCTGCTTCTGGGCAAAAAGTTTTGCGGGATGTGCATTTCACCCCTGGACTGGCGGAGACGGTTGTGGCTGTCTTTGCCCCCGGCGACAGGGGCTTAAACAGGTGAATGGCACCGGACAGAACAACGGGCAGGGACCCGCCGCAACGACGTGAAGCGCGGTTTGCGAAACGGCGTTGCCCCTTACATCCCGGCGGTCTTTTGCCGGGATGCCAGGAGCGCAGGCCACGGCGCGACAGAGGCGGCGCGACCGGAACGGTCGCTGCAAGCCAGGGGTTTTCACGCATCGGACCGTAGCGACAGCCCGAAACCGCGCCAGCGGGTTCGGCGGAGACTGGCAGGTGCGCCAGCAGCTGCCTGTCGGAGTCGGGCCTGACGACCGGATGCCGCCAGGCAGCCGGGAGCCGAAGGTGCGCCCGGCAGACAGGACAACACTGCAGTAGTCAGAATCAGAGCAGCAGGAAAAAGAAGAACAGTAGCAGTAGCAGTAGCAGTAGCAGGAACAACAACATCAGTAACAGACAAATGACAGGCATGAAGAAACAGAAGCCCCCATCAGAACGTCCGCGTAATGAAAGGGGCGGCGCGTGAGCGCGGCCCCTTTCAGCACCACCGGCGCGCGTTTTTTCCCGGCGCGGGCAGACAGGCATTTATCCTCCCGCCGGCCCTGTGTCATCAGGCACGCAGACGAATAATCATCGTCGGGACATCGGTATAAGCAAACGTGCCGCGCGGCAGCTCCTCGCGGACGTCAGAAAACGGTAACAGCTTCTCCTGCTGGCGTGGTCCGTTGAGACAGACGGCGACCAGCACGCCACCCGGACGCAACAGGGAAAAGGCCCGCAGGATATGCCGGATATCCTGCCCGTGGCTGAACGGCGGATTCATGATAACCCGGCTGTAATACTGCACCGGCTGCCATTCCATGAAGTCGCCACACTGAACCCTGACACCGTTAAAATTTTCCCGCAGATACCGGACCAGCCCGCTGTTGATTTCCACCGCATCACACATGGCCCCCGGCGCGGTATCCCGAATCGCCCGCAGTATGGCCCCGGTGCCGGCAGAGGGTTCCAGAATGTGATCACGGTTGCTGATCTCCGCCAGCATCACCAGGCGATCACAGACCGGGGCAGGAGTCACAAAAAGCTGAGATTCAGCCCGGATTTCAGCAACCGGCGCGGCGTTATCCAGCCTTGCGCGCATCAGCCGGATACGTTCTCTTAACTGACTGTGCATATCATTATCTCCGTCATCCCCCGGGGATTTTCCCGGGGGGATATACCTTATTTCTGTGGGATTTCCGTGATTTTCATGTCGGAGATATACACATTCACCAGGCGGAAATTATTGTCCATTGTGCGGCGGTACCGGTATGCCCCGTGGTCTTCTGCTTCTGCCACACTGCGCACGGCCTTACAGTCCCGGGGCAGGGCGGCCCACTGTGCCTTTGTCATTTCCCGGAAACCTTCCCCCGGATAGTTGACTACCGGCGGACGCTTCGCGGCCTGACTAGCGACGGCAGCCTCTTCTGCCGATGGTGCTTTGTAGTCCGTGATGCGATCGGGCGTCACTTTCATCGTGCCGCTGTACCCGAGAAAACTGTAATTTGGCGTTGTGACTGAACTCACCGCCCCGTTGCTTTTGTTCACACGGATGATGGTCAGCCACTCGCCCCGGCTGAAAACCTGTCCGCCCGGCTCAAAATCCTGTGTCCGGGTAACCACGCCGCCGCTTTCGTCCAGCATGGCACGCTCATAGATCAGGCGGTTCTGATAGTGGTTAACCCAGCGTTGTTGATGCTGAATCTGCCGTTCATGACAGCGGATCGCAATTTCGCGGGCCTGCTCCGTGGTGATGATGTCATCATCCAGGGCCGACCATAACGATCGACTTCCTTCATACTGGCTTTTTTCTGCCGGGCGCGGATACGTATCCAGCGGGAAACAGGCGCTGATATGGTCATGACTGCTGATGAGTTTTGCCATATTCAGATCCAGCGATTCAGCCCGCCACATCGTCAGATATTTCTGCGACTGCGCGATGGTCTTTTCAGCCTTGCGCAAATCAGCTTCGATTTTTTTGATACGACGCCAGCGAACGTCCGGACGTTCTTTATACTTCGCGTGAAGCAGTGCCGACCGCGCCCGCTCTTCCCAGTATTCCGCACGTTCAAAGAGCATCACGGCTCGTTTCATGCCGTTTTCAATACGCTGCGCATCACGACGGGCGCGGCGTTCGCTGTGATGCCCCACAAGAATGGGCTGACCGGGCGGGATCATCGCGGCCAGTCTTTCCACTTCATCAAGTGCCTGTGCGGATTCACTGGCCCGCTTTCCGCTGTATCCGGTAAACCGCTCCGCCCGTGCTTCCTGACGTTCAGCGAGCGTGCTGTCTTCATCCTCAATCTCTCCGGCAAGTGAGAGGAGCACGTCTTCCCGGCCCGGTGTCCAGGCTGGCGCGACAAACAGCGCCTGTTTTGGTGCCCAGCGGAAACCGGCATCATGCACTTTTTTATACGTCTCCGGGTCAAGACGTGACACGGCATACAGGCGCAGTTTGTTGTCATCCGGTGAGTAGGTCGCGCGGTACATCTGCACAGGGCTGGCGGCTTCCGGGGCGGTCATGGTGATTGCTGCTAATGTCATAAAATGTTCTCCTTCCGTCTGTTGCCGCACCTCGCGGGGCGGCTCACCTCATCAGTTAAAAGCGCGTTTCAGTTCGAGTGTGCGGAGCACCTGCCCGAAGGCCGTGTTTTTCATGGCGGGGATGTGTACACCACGCCCCCGGTGAAAACTCCGGGCAATGTGTCGCCCGAAGGCTTTCAGCACGGGGTCAATTTCCGGCGCGGGGATGTCTTCGCGTCTGAAACGGGGATGACGGCGGGGCTTTACAGCCGCTGCGGAAGGTGAAACAATACTTACTGTCATAATTTAGCCTCTTATGACGTTAGTTAATGAAACCGTAAAGACTGTTCGTGCAGTCTCTGCGGTGTGGATTAAGCAGGTCCCTGACCTGCTTTTTTCATATCTGCGTCTGACGTTCTCCGGTGTTTTCCTCCTTCTGTTCCTGCGTTCTCATTACCTGCCAGCCGGATGACTGACAGAACACATAAATGCGTATTGCCGGAGCCTGAAATAAATCCTGATTTTTAAAGAACATCACCCGTTGAGTTTCGGGAGCCGCGGTTTTGACGTTTCGCGGGAACCTGCTGCTGTATTCCCTGTGGTATGAACTTCACCCGTTTGAGAACCTTCGCCGCAAGGGGCATCACTGCCACGGCCTGACGCACCTGTCCTGGGCAGAACGCAAAATTTTTTACCGGGTTTTGGGTAAAAAATTTTGTGGGCTGTTCATTTACCCTGGACAGTCAGTGCGGCAGGTTGTGGCTGTATCAGCCCCCGGCGACAGGGACTCATACGGGTGTGTGGCACCGGCAGGCAATGAGCAGGGACCCGCCGCAACGACGGAGAGCGCGTGCGCGAAACGGCGTTGCCCCTTACATCCCGGCGGCCTTTTGCCGGGATGCCAGGAGCGCAGGCCACGGCGCGACAAGGGTGGCGCGACCGGAACGGTCGCTGCAAGCCCGGGGTTTTCACGCATCGGACCGTAGCGACAGCCCGAAACCGCGCCAGCGGGTTCGGCGGAGACTGGCAGGTGCGCCAGCAGCTGCCTGTCGGAGTCGGGCCTGACGACCGGATGCCGCCAGGCAGCCGGGAGCCGAAGGTGCGCCCGGCAGACAGAACAACACTGCAGTAGTCAGAATCAGAGCAGCAGATAAAGGAACAACAACATCAGGAACAGTTCCATAACATAAGAAAGAAACACTCCTGAGTCAGACACATCACAGACGGGAAGGGTAACGGGCGACGCGCCAGCGTGGCCCGCTTCCCTTCCGGCAGGCGTCAGCCTGCCAGGGGTTTTCGCGCGGACTGACAGGCGGCCTCCACCGCCTGCCCCTGTATCACCTGTTTCTGCTACCCTGTAAGATGTAGTGACCGCCCAGGAAAACCGCCTGCTGATTCGCCACAAAATCGCAGATTTCATCAACAATCTGCGCGGTGGTGAGCGGTTTCTGCCCCATTTCACGACGCCGCGCATTAATCACGGCCCTGTAATTACGCAGAATTTCGCGGGTTTCTGTGCTGATATTCATGACATCGTCTCCCCGTCCAGCGCCTGTAACACAACGTCCATTGCTTCGCGTTCCTCCCTGACGAATGCGTCACCGTCGCCCCCGTTCTCACTCCCGACGGCATACAGGCGCTTCATTTCACTGCCTGCCAGCGCCATCACTTTTTCCAGCATCACCGCCGGGACTGTCACCTGACGGCTGGCGCGCTTTTCTTCCATCAGTTCACGAACAACGCCGTGAACAACGCCGTGAACAACGCTGACATCCGCACCATATTCAAAGGCATCGTCCAGCCGCTGCATGACGGTTTCCAGCTCATCGTCTGTCAGACTCCAGTCCTGGGCTATGTGACGCACATCCCCACGGGTCAGCACTACGGCAAAAACGCATTCACTGTCCGGCACGTCTGTATCCAGCACTTCGCGGATAATTTCTTTAACAGTACAGTACATGTTCTCGTCTCCTTTACAGGGGCGGCATTGCCGCCCCGTCCGTTAATCAGTCCAGAGCCGCGTAAATCGCGTTGCATTCGGGGTGAAATTCGATGTGACGCCACAACTGCGCATCGCGCATCCGGTAAAGCTGGGTCAGTCCTGCATCCCCGCTGTCGTGGTACAGCCACAACTGGCGGTTAATCACAAGGGAGGTCAGGATGATGCCTGCGGCATCAGCACTCACGGTACGGTCAAACCAGTTTGCACCGTTCACCATGTGGAAACGGTCGCCATCCGGCATCATGTAACCGCCACCGTCCGGCAGGCGGATGAAGTGCCAGAAGCCTCCCTGATATTCCGGCATCATTTTTTGCGCCAGCGCGTACACATACGCCTCGGCATACAGAAAATCGTTGCCAAACAGATACGGCAGAAAGGAGAGACGGTCGCACTCTTCAACATTCAGAGTGACAGGTTTCGCATATTGCATGATGTTTTCCTCCGTTGTTCACATATTCCGCGACACCGGGCGGTGCCGTGCCTCCATAAAAGCCGGGCGAACAGGCGGGGATGCAGGGGCGCAAGGGAAGCCGCAGCCTGACGCACACGGCTGACGGGAGTTGCAGGGTGAGACCGCGAAATCTGAGCGGGTGAACGACCGGAAAATCACGGCAGACGGGAAGGAGGGACCGGGTGACCGCAGCGGCGAAGCGTACCCTTGCATCAACGCCAGCCCGGCTAAGATGGAGGCACGGCACAGCCCGCACACGACGCTGAGGCCACATAACTGAAAAACCACAAGGCCATGCCCTGCATGGCCGGGTAAAGCGGAGCCGGCGGCGACTTCCTTTGTGCTCTGTCCGGGGACCGGCAGGAAAAAGGCGGGGATTTACCCCGCCAGTGTCATCATTTCCGGATTTTTGCCAGGGCATCCGCCATGCTGCGGATTTCGGTCCGGGCTTCCCGGACCACCTCCCGCAGAACACCACGGTCAAACCAGCGGCGGGGCGGTTCATCCGGTATACGCAGCACATCGCAGGCCAGCCCACTGGACAGGATATGCTCAATACACTCACTGACCAGATACATTTCCACCGACGAAAAACGTGCTCCCCGGTTCACGATGGCATCGAGCACCACGGGCAGGTTTTCGTCATCTTCATCGAGCCAGCAGGGGTGATCGCTTTCCTTCACGACCAGGCGAAAGCGGCGCGTCTGGCGGGTCAGCAACGTCTGACCGGTGGTGGTCAGCGCCGCACGGATACGCCGCGCATCTTCTGCCACCTGGTAACAGATGCTTCGTACCGCATCGTGCACCGCATCAAGAACAGCCTTGATTTCGTCTTCGGTCAGCCATTCTCCGGCATACGGGAAAGACACCTGCGTTCCGTCTGCCGGAAGTACCGGCAGCGACTGCCACTGACTGCCGGACAGTACCAGTTCCGCCCCGGTTCCGGTCAGTCTCTGAATGGCGGAGGCCAGGAGCGGCGGCAGTACGCCGCCGTGACGGTTGATAAGTAACGTCGCCAGCCGGGGCGCATCCAGCCGCACGTAAATGCTGATCCAGCCCGGATAGTTCGGATTTCGCTGGTCAACATCCGTCTCTTCCGGCCAGTCCTGCGCCAGCAGCAGGTTACGGGCGTGACGACAAATCAGTGCGTTCAGCGTGCTGTTTTCGTTCATGATTAAGCGTTCTCCCTGTATCGCCGCCCGCAGGGCAGGCGGCGATAACATCAGTTGTTTTCGTGTGTGTTGTTTTTCAGCAGGGTGCGGGCCTGATTAACCACCGCCTGACGGCGGGTAACGCATTCCGGGACGGCGAGGCCGTTATCACGGGCGGCCCACTCACGTTTCCACAGTGCCTGTTCAGCGGTCTGAATCAGGGACGCCAGCAGTTCAGCAGGGACGGTCACCTGGCGGTTTTCGCTCACGTTGCTGATAATCTCCATCACCGCGGCGGAAGAAATACCGGATTCAGTCCGCTGGTCTTCCGGGATGTCCTCCATGCGCGCCAGGACGGTCCTGATTTCATGATCGGTCAGAGAAATTTCCATACCGTCAGCCAGTGCCTGAATCTCTTCCGGGGACCAGATAACCAGCATCAGCGGCGCGTCTCCCGGATACTTTGCTGCCAGCTCCCGGCATAGCGTTTCGCATGTTCCGTACATTCTCGTCTCCTTCTCAATCTTTGAAGCAGGAATCCAGTTCCAGAATTTCGGTATACGCCTCCATAAACAGGCGATTGGCGCGATACAGCGTCTGGCGTGTCAGGCGTTCAACAAGCACATCGGAATCAAAGCGACAGCGATGCTCCATATCGTTCAGCCTAGCCCGAAGGTCACACATGGTGTTGGCCACCTCCGCCACGTCGGCGCGAAGTTTTTCGTGTCCGGCATAGTTCATTTACGCAGCCTCCGGTTCAAACCAGTTATCATTCGCGGCCCCCTGCTGCATGGCCCGTTGCACGGCGGCCAGTCGTTGCTGTCCGGCACGGTGATACTGTTCAAGCAGCTCGATACCGATATACCGGCGTCCGGACTGGAGGGCGGCCACGCAGGTTGAGCCGCTGCCTGCAAACGGGTCCAGCACAATCGCGTTCGGATGTGTGAAGCTCTCAATCAGTGGTTGCAGGCTGGTAACGGGCTTTTCCGTCGGGTGATGGCGGTTGCCCGAATATTTCCAGCCCAGCACGTCGGGTAATGGCTTCGGAGGCAGCGCCGGACGGCCTTTTGCCAGGATATAGGCGCATTCGTGACGGTACGCGACATACGCAGATTTGGATGTGTAGCTTTTGGTGAACACAAGGTGCCCTACAACGCTGAATCCGGCGCGTTTCCAGGCTGCCATAAAGCGGTCAATACGGTTCCAGCCATAGAAACTCACCATCAGCGCATCTTTTTTTAGTACGCGGTACATCTCATTACTGGCAGGTTGCAGCCAGTCATCGTTAACGTCACCGGCAATGGTGCGCCCGGAACGGTCACGAAAACCAACGAGATATGGTGGGTCGGTTAAGATGAAATCAATGGCGTTATCAGGAATCGTGGCCATAACACGCACGCAGTCACCCAGGATAAAACGGGACATAACAGCACTCCTCCTCTTACAGAGGGCACCGGGAGGGCGCCCCTGTGGCGCCCGTTCTCCGCTGCCTGTGGGCTGTTCACCGCGTCCGGTAACGGGTCAGGCCGACCGTGGAATACCGCAGCCGTCGTCTTTCTGACGGCGAGGATATGCCGCGAAAGCGGCTTGAAGGGCATTCATCAGAAAAGGGCGACAGGCTGGCGTACACTGTCACCGACGCCAGCCAGGAGCGGTAAAAGCGCCCGTCCCGTGCCCGGCCGGACACGGGACACTGACCACAGGCAGCGTTCCTGCCGCGCCGCGTCAGCCGGCGCAGTAAAAAGAGGAGCACGGCGACATCCTTTGTCGGAAAAGAAACGGGCGGTTGCCCGCCCGTCTCCGTCATACTTCATCCGCCATAATGCGCCACCTTGTCGACTATCCACGCAGGTCCGGTGACTTCCGGCAGCTCATCGTCATCTGTCGGGGAAGACCATTCAAGTTCCCCCCACAGCACATCAACGAGCTCTCCACGCTCATACAACTGCCAGCCACAGAAATTGCAGCCTTGTTCGGCGTACCAGTGCTCCAGCGTGCAGCTGAAACGGCGGCTTAATTCTGCAACAACGTCGCTTTCCGGCTGACACCACGGCGTGTCGAAATCCACCTGAATGAAGTTTTCTCCCTGACTGCTGATATTCAGGTCATACCCACAAGGCCACTTCACGCCATACCGTTCGGTATACCTGCGTATTTTCATGAAAGGAGATCACTCAATAACTTCCATCGAGATCGGGTAATAACATTTGAACAGATCGCTGAATAACATCGATGGAGATCACTTTTGACTCATTTTGTTATTCAGTGATCTCCATCAATGTTATTGGAACTTCACAGGTGTGTTGATCTGTATCTTTTGCCATTCCGGTAAAGGATACCTATGCCAACAGTTCCAATTTCTATGAGAAAACTTAAAGAAATTCTTAGGCTTAAATACGGTGTTGGACTCAGCCATCGACAAATTGGTCGTAGTCTTGCAATCTCCCCTTCCGTTGTATCCAGATATGCTAATCGGGCGGCTCAACTTGGCATAAAGCAGTGGCCCTTACCTACAGGATGGGATGATACAAAACTAAAACATGCGTTCCTTCAGACCCAGGTTAAGATGAAGAAGCACTCTCTGCCTGACTGGGCTACAGTACACCGGGAACTGCGTAATAAATGCGTGACGCTGCAGCTACTCTGGGAAGAATACTGTGAGCGTAATCCAGGCGGTTTTTACAGCTATAACCATTACTGCCGGATGTACCGTGAATGGCTCAAAACCACTTCACCATCAATGCGTCAGGTACATAAAGCTGGCGAAAAACTTTTCGTTGATTACTGTGGACCTACCGTTGGCGTTACCGACCCTGAGACCGGAGAAATAAGAACTGCTCAGGTCATCGTAGCTGTTCTCGGGGCATCAAGTTACACATGGGCAGAGGCCACCTGGTCTCAGCAGCTTGAAGACTGGGTGATGAGTCATGTTCGCTGCTTCCAGTGGTTGGGTGGCGTTCCTGAACTTGTTGTTCCGGACAATCTGAAAAGCGCCACATCCAGGGCATGTAAGTATGATCCTGACGTTAACCCTACCTACCAGCAGATGCTTGAGCATTATAATGTCGCAGTTTTGCCTGCGCGGCCACGTAAACCGAAAGATAAAGCCAAAGCTGAAGTTGGCGTTCAGGTTGTTGAACGCTGGATCATGGCCCGAATCAGGCATGAGATCTTCTACAGCCTTGCATCGCTTAATCAGCGCATTCGGGAGTTGCTGGAAAGACTGAATAACAAAATAATGCAGAAGTTGGGTTATTCACGTGCAGAACTCTTCATCCAGCTTGATAAACCCGCACTGAAGCCTCTTCCTGAAGCCAGTTACAGTTACACCCTGGTGAAGAAAGTCAGAGTTCATGCCGATTACCACGTGGAAATCGACAAACATTACTACTCGGTTCCATGTTCGCTGTTAGGCCAGCAACTGGAAGCATGGATCTCCGGAGAACTGGTAAGACTCTTCAATCAGGGGCAGGAGGTTGCTGTGCACCCGCGCAAGCGTACTTATGGCTACAGTACCCGCAACGAGCACATGCCTGAAGCTCATCGACAGCATGCCACCTGGACGCCAGAGCGTCTTCTGGAATGGGCGGGGCACATAGGCAGTGAAACTCATAGTTATGTGCTTCATATACTGAACTCTCGTCCACATCCGGAACAAAGCTATCGCTTCTGCCTTGGACTCCTGAACCTTCATAAAAAATACAGTAAAGCCAGACTTAATGCAGCATGTGCAAGAGCTCTGAAAACAAAGGTATGGCGTCTGTCAGGTATTAAATCGATCCTGGAAAAAGGTCTGGATAAACAACCTGTTCAGGATCCAAAACCAGATCTGTTATCCACGATGGAACACGAAAACGTACGCGGCAGTGAGTATTACCACTGATACGGGATCCAATGATGAATCATCTTTACGAACAACTGACCGCACTTAAACTCACCGGCTTCCGTGATGCGCTTAAAAAGCAACTTGCTCAGCCGGGCACATACCAGGAGCTGGGCTTCGAAGAACGCCTGTCATTACTGACAGCAGAAGAACTAACCTGCCGTGAAAACAGGAAGGCAGAGCGTCTGATCAAACATGCACGGTTCAGACTTAATGCTGAGTTATCAAAGCTGGATTATCGTAACAATAGAGGGCTGGACAGGGCCCTCATCCGTTCACTCAGTCAGGGAAACTGGTTAACCCTGAAACAAAATATTTTACTGACCGGGGCCACCGGCAGCGGTAAAACGTTCCTGGCATGTGCACTTGGTCATAATGCCTGCCGACAGGGATACAAGGTCTACTATTATCGCCTTAAAGCGCTGATGGAACAGTGCTATCAGGGGCATGCTGATGGAAGATACAGCAAACTTTTGACCAAGCTGAATAATAGCGATCTGCTGCTTCTGGATGACTGGGGGCTGGAACCTCTCTCATCAGAACAGCGTAGCGACCTGCTGGAAATAGTGGATCTGATGTACCAACGAGGCTCAATCATCGTAGTGAGCCAGTTGCCGGTGGAAAACTGGTACAAAATGATCGGAGACTCCACACATGCGGATGCCATCCTAGATCGACTGGTTCATGGCAGTATCAAGATCGAACTTAAAGGAGAATCAATGCGGAAAATACAATCTCCGTTGACCGAAGGAGATCAGTGAAGGTAATTTAAAAACGGTTCTGTGAAAGTGACACGAACCGATCTCCATCGATGTTACTCACCGATCTCCTTCACGGTAATACGCAGTATACCAGTGATATGCAGAAGGAACACCGTTCAGAACACCACCGTTAAAGCCATTCACTTCAACATCCAGGCGGGTCGGCAGAACCGTCAGCAGGTCAAACGGCATGGTTTTTTCCGGCAGCACGTTGTCACACAGACGGTTCCACCACACCGATACATCCTCGTTACCCCAGATGTCACACCAGTCACCTCTTTTTGCGGTGAAATGCACAGTGATGATTTCCCTGACATCATCCGGTAATCCTTCCCAGCGACGCTGTCCAGTACCGCTCTGCAGCCAGAGTTTATGCAGCATCAGGCAGTTTTGCTCATCCAGCAGTACACCGTCCTGCAGGTATGTCAGCCAGCGGGTGAACGCGATATTCTCCGGCGATACAACGCCACGCCCGGCAGCCGTCAGTCCGGGGCATGGTTCAAACCGCACATCTTCAGTGGTCTGCAGAAGTCCGGCACTTCCGGCCAGAAACAGCTGAATACCTTCATTTGTGGCGCGGCGATAAAGCGGTGTGACTGCACCGCTGGCCAGTCGTTTAATCTCAGCAATCTGTGCCGGTTCACCAGAAAAATGCATACGATTTGAGCACCAGTTTGGCATGGGAATTCTCCTCTCACATGCGGCCTCTATCAGGCCGTGCCGCACCTGTAACCGGGCGACCGCATACGAATGCAGGTGCGGCCCCGAAGCCGCAGCGCGTGGAGGAGGAACGACGAAACGTGACCGGGTGAGGAGGCCGGCGACAGCGACACACTTGCATCGGATGCAGCTCGGTTAACGTGCCGGCACGGCCTGGGTAACCAGGTATTTTATTCACAGAACCGTGCGCAAAATGCTGTGGATAAGCTGGACACAGCAGTCCACAGCAGGCATACAGCCACACCCTCAGAGAATTGAGCGTTTTTTAGTCACAATAATGACATTTGACTGTGTGTGGATTCAGTTATTAGAATACTGTATATACATACAGCAATAGAAAAGGGAGATGAGAACATGATCCGCATTGAAATTCTTTTCGACCGCCAGAGCACAAAAAACCTCAAATCAGGCACACTTCAGGCGCTACAGAATGAAATCGAACAACGTCTGAAACCACACTCCCCGGAAATCTGGCTGCGTATAGACCAGGGCAGCGCCCCGTCTGTATCTGTCACAGGAGCCCGCAACGACAAGGATAAAGAACGTATCATGTCTCTGCTGGAAGAAATCTGGCAGGACGACAGCTGGCTGCCTGCAGCATGAGTACCGTTTATCACCGTCCGGCTGACCCTTCAGGCGATGACAGTTACGTGCGACCGTTGTTTGCCGATCGTTGCCAGGCCGGTTTTCCTTCGCCTGCCACTGATTATGCTGAGCAGGAACTGGATCTGAACAGCTATTGCATCAGCAGACCTGCAGCCACCTTCTTTCTGCGCGCCAGCGGTGAATCGATGAACCAGGCTGGCGTGCAGAATGGTGATCTGCTGGTAGTGGACAGGGCCGAGAAACCACAACACGGGGACATCGTTATCGCTGAGATCGACGGTGAGTTCACCGTCAAACGACTGCTGTTGCGCCCACGCCCGGCACTGGAGCCGGTTTCAGACAGCCCGGAATTTCGCACACTGTATCCGGAAAACATCTGTATTTTTGGTGTTGTCACTCACGTGATACACAGGACGCGGGAGTTACGCTGATGTTTGCACTGGCTGATATCAACAGTTTCTACGCCTCATGTGAAAAAGTTTTCCGCCCGGACCTTCGCAACGAACCGGTCATCGTACTCAGCAATAACGATGGCTGTGTGATCGCGCGCAGCCGGAGGCAAAAGCCCTTGGCATCAGAATGGGGCAGCCCTGGTTTCAGGTGAGACAGATGCGCCTGGAGAAGAAAATACATGTATTTTCCAGCAATTATGCGCTGTACCACAGCATGAGCCAACGGGTCATGGCTGTTCTGGAGTCGCTTTCTCCCGCAGTTGAGCCCTACTCAATTGATGAAATGTTCATTGATTTGCGGGGGATAAATCATTGCATCTCTCCGGAGGTTTTTGGTCATCAGCTCAGGGAACAGGTAAAGAGCTGGACAGGACTCACCATGGGGGTGGGCATTGCGCCTACAAAAACGCTGGCTAAAAGTGCACAGTGGGCAACAAAGCAATGGCCACAGTTTTCCGGTGTGGTCGCGCTGGAGGCAGAAAACCGTAATCGGATCTTGAAGCTACTGGGGCTGCAGCCAGTTGGTGAGGTCTGGGGAGTAGGACGCAGACTGACGGAAAAGCTGAATGCGCTGGGTATTAACACAGCACTGCAGCTGGCGCAGGCTAACACGGCATTCATCCGGAAAAACTTCAGCGTCATTCTTGAGCGTACGGTACGCGAACTCAACGGCGAGTCCTGCATATCCCTGGAAGAAGCACCACCGGCAAAACAGCAGATTGTCTGTAGTCGCAGTTTTGGTGAACGAATCACAGACAAAGATGCCATGCACCAGGCTGTTGTTCAGTATGCAGAGCGGGCCGCAGAGAAACTACGTGGGGAGCGTCAGTATTGCCGGCAGGTGACGACATTTGTACGGACATCCCCCTTTGCAGTAAAAGAACCCTGTTACAGCAATGCCGCTGTGGAAAAGCTTCCATTACCCACACAGGACAGCCGGGACATTATTGCCGCAGCATGCAGAGCGTTAAACCATGTCTGGCGTGAAGGGTACCGCTATATGAAGGCAGGAGTCATGCTGGCTGATTTCACACCATCGGGTATAGCGCAGCCGGGATTATTTGATGAGATCCAGCCCCGTAAAAACAGCGAAAAGTTAATGAAAACACTCGATGAACTGAACCAGTCTGGAAAAGGGAAAGTGTGGTTTGCGGGGCGAGGAACCGCCCCTGAATGGCAAATGAAACGGGAAATGCTCTCGCCTTCGTATACAACACAATGGACTGAGATCCCCATTGCTTCATTCTGATATATCAGAATAATTTTTGCATTTTAAGGCGCACATCATTCATTGCCTCCTGCACCGAATCAGTAGCAGAAGGAGGCATTTTTTCAGCAGATTGCAAAGCACCGAGTTCAGTCAACACAGCTCTGATATCGGCCTGAGAAGGCTTCCATCCTGTCGTCTGACTGAGTAAGGTTACAACCTGATCTGCTGAAAACTCCTCGCTCAAAATGGCAGTCAGCAATACAGGCAGGCGAGGATCAAGTTGGTGTAACGCCATTCCAGAAATAAATGCATTCCGGAACAGCTCACCACGCTCAGAACGCGGAACGGACTCTATCGCTTCCAAAGCTTGAAAGTCTGCAGCTTTTTCCGGATGCAGATAAAGTGTGAATTTTTTCCTTTTCCGTTCATCGTCCACAATATTACTCCTCTTTGAAAGCCGCGATAGCTTCAACCAGTGCTGTCTGTGGCGACTCCATCATCACTACTTTTTGCCCAAGATGGTGCCATGCCGTTTTTATCGAATCATAGATCAACGGGGCCCCACCACCGACAACATAAACACGATTCACATGATGAAAATCACCGAGCTCATTGACTACTTGCTCCCCCAGACTGGCAATAGCCCCCTCAATGGTATTAAGGACCAGATCAGTTTTTGTTTCGTCATTTATAACCTGCCGAACAAAGTCCGGGTCATTACGACGTTTAATCAATTCATCTGCAACGAGGAAACTGGTATCACTGGATGCCATGCGCAATGCACTCATTGCAGCTTTCGTAACTGAAGACACACCAATGCCAGAATTACCATGAATGGCACTTACAGAGTCAAATTGACCAACGATAACACCAACATCAAGCGTAGTGCCGCCAATATCAACTACCAGCGATTTTTCGAACTGACCAACTTTATCCATGACCAGACGAGAAAACACAGCTGGCAATGATTCAGGCATCACATCAACGTGTTCAATGGTGAAAACATCGCCTTTATTAAGACGAATCGGCCTCATTAAATTCTCAATTTTACGCTGAATGTTGAGTTCATTTTTTTGACACTCTTTCGTGTAGAACTCACTGATAGGCAAAGTCACAGTCAATGATACAGGCTGAGGCGCTAATCCACTATTCAGTAAAGCGTGATGCACAGCTAACAGGTTAACATCCGTATATTGATACTCAATATGAGTCGTAAGAATAGATTGGTTGCTAACTTCATCATACGTGTATTTTTTACCATCCAGTTCATAGTTAAATGTCTGGCGAATCCCTAACCCGTCAACCTTCCATCCATGACGAAATGAGTTTTGCGACAACGACTTACAGATTTTCCCATTGTCATTCCATGCCAACTTGATTGTTGTTGAACCATCATCGCAGTATACGTTCATCTATAGCCCCTTAAATACTCAATCTGAGTAAATCACTGTTTCTGGTTGCAAGGTAATACTCAATTTGAGCACTATCATAGTTATGAAATCACAAAACACAAGTAATATTTATTACATCATATGACATACTTCATATTTCATACTTCATAAATATGAATGCATGTTGACACATCAGGTTACCGTGTCAAAATATCATCATACTTCACACATCACATTTATGAGGTTGCAATGATTACTGTAGTTGGTGGGAACAAAGGTGGTTCAGGGAAAACTACCATTGCATCAAACCTGGCTATTGCTCTCGCAAATAAAGGAAGGGAAGTCTGCCTGTTAAACGGAGATCTACAACGAACAGCCGCAAAACATCATGCGGAACGAGAAGCTGCAGGACTGTTACCAGCAATAACCCTTGTTGAGAAATTTGATAACCTGACACAAACACTACAGGCTCTGAATGAAAAGTTCGATGATGTAATAGTGGATGTCGCAGGAAGAAACTCAAAGGAATTCATAACGAGTGGAGTTGTCGCACATCAAATAATTGCGCCACTACAGTGTTCTCAACCAGATCTGGATACTCTTACAGAACTAGAACAACAGATAGACGCAATGCGTAACCTTAACCCGGAACTTAAGGTTTATTGTTTACAAAGTATGGCAACAACCAATCCGGTTTTGAGGGGAAATGAGAGAAAAGAATTCCTTGAATATCTTGAAGAATTCCCAACAATTCAAGTCCTGGATTCAGTTATTTGTTTCAGAAAAGTCTATCGCGATTGCATGAGCAACGGCACCGGTGTAGTAGAAACGAACAATACAGCAGCCAGAGCAGAAATTGAACATTTAATGAATGAGGTATTTGGCCCATGGTGAAGAAACCCAGCCAGCAAGCATTAAACAGAGCTGCAGTTACGGTAGAACAAGCAGAGGCTCTGGCTCAGCGCCTTGCGGATAAACCATACGGCGCGCCGGAAAAACTCGAACCAGAAAAACAATGTCGGACGACAATCTCTCTTGGTGAAAGCATGCTTGTCACAATAGAAGATCTGGCATTGAGGAATAAACGCAATGGTAAAGATCCAAAAAATGTAAGTGCCATCGTCAGAGTAGCCCTTGAGCAATACTTAAAAACACTAACGTAATAATCAAGAAGTTATTACTTATGAAATCACACTTGTGAATTCACACTGTTTAAGCACCCTTGCATACAAGAGATCACATATTGCAGTGGTCTCTTCTTTTATAGAATAAATCACAATTCATAATTATGATTTGTGACTTATGCGTGTCTGTTTTTCAGCATTGTGACAGCATCGGACTCAGGCATCGAAAACTGCACCCGGTGCCGTGCAGCCACATCCAGCGCAAACACCTTCGTGTACACCTCTGTCGAACTAATCGACTTGTGCCCCATCAGGCTCTGCAGCACCTTCAGCGGAATACCAGCATACAGCATATGCATCGCGTAGGAATGGCGGAAAGTATGTGGGGTAACCGGAACAGAGAACGTCACGCCGTCGGCCGCAGCGGCCTCTACAGCTTCATTCAGCCAGGTGCGAACTGTGCGGTCGGTGATTCCCCAGATGCGCGCCTTCTCCATTCTTCCGGTTCGTTTGTTTCTGCGCTCCAGTGGGATTTTCAGCGTGGCCACCATCATCTGCAGTTGGCTGACGTATTGTGTATCGGACAGGGGAACCAGGCGATGCACCTGACTGCCAGCAGGGACACGGCCTGCCGTTCTGGTCGCTTTTTCAGTCCGTTGTTTGAGCGTGGCCAGCTGTACGAACGGATATGGCGGCGCCAGAGAAAAATCTCCCCGCGTCAGCGCCAGCGCTTCGTTTATACGTGCGCCCGTGTTCCACAGGGTGGCCAGCAACATTTTGCGGTGCAGATCCGGTACATAGTGGAGCAGGGCGCTGATCTCCGGCGCCAACAGATATTTTGGTAATTCGTCCTGCACAAGTGCCATCTGACGTAGTGCCAGCGCAGCCGGGTAATCAATGGCAACAGGTAATGTTGCCGGAGGCGTTAAAAAAGAACCTGGCAGGGAAAGCAATTGTGGGCCACTCATGATGTCCCCTTTATGAAATCCTCAATCTCTTGCTCGGTCTTTTTAGACTTCTTTACCATTTCGTACTCCTTTTGGAGTGTTTTACCTCTGGCTTTCAACAATACCAACCTCGTTGGCGATAGTGTATCGGAAAGGCCGTGCAGAGGGAGGCCACATAACATTCTCAGTTCTCGTGATAACCGCAGTGCTTTTACTCCCAACATAGCTGCGTTTTTATGCAAACTATATTCACCCGCTCCACCATAAGGAGTATCTTCAACAAACACATTATCTACACACACGACAGCTTCGTAGCTGAGAACAGAGAGTTCGCTGAGCCTATACATCAGGCCAGAAGGAAGGGAGCGCCAGTTACCAGATACCGGGGAATAATCGATTTCCGGTAATAAGAACTCAGCTTCTCCTCTGCCATCCTGATCGTGCTCCACAGGGCACTGTTGCAAATAGTCGGTGGTGATAAACTTATCATCCCCTTTTACTGATGGAGCTGCACATGAACCCATTCAAAGGCCGGCATTTTCAGCGTGACATCATTCTGTGGGCCGTACGCTGGTACTGCAAATACGGCATCAGTTACCGTGAGCTGCAGGAGATGCTGGCTGAACGCGGAGTGAATGTCGATCACTCCACGATTTACCGCTGGGTTCAGCGTTATGCGCCTGAAATGGAAAAACGGCTGCGCTGGTACTGGCGTAACCCTTCCGATCTTTGCCCGTGGCACATGGATGAAACCTACGTGAAGGTCAATGGCCGCTGGGCGTATCTGTACCGGGCCGTCGACAGCCGGGGCCGCACTGTCGATTTTTATCTCTCCTCCCGTCGTAACAGCAAAGCTGCATACCGGTTTCTGGGTAAAATCCTCAACAACGTGAAGAAGTGGCAGATCCCGCGATTCATCAACACGGATAAAGCGCCCGCCTATGGTCGCGCGCTTGCTCTGCTCAAACGCGAAGGCCGGTGCCCGTCTGACGTTGAACACCGACAGATTAAGTACCGGAACAACGTGATTGAATGCGATCATGGCAAACTGAAACGGATAATCGACGCCACGCTGGGATTTAAATCCATGAAGACGGCTTACGCCACCATCAAAGGTATTGAGGTGATGCGTGCACTACGCAAAGGCCAGGCCTCAGCATTTTATTATGGTGATCCCCTGGGCGAAATGCGCCTGGTAAGCAGAGTTTTTGAAATGTAAGGCCTTTGAATAAGACAAAAGGCTGCCTCATCGCTAACTTTGCAACAGTGCCCCAAATGATACGTCAGTGGGAGAGATCTCAGTAAAAACCGGAAATAACGCCAGAAATGGTGGAAAAAATAGCCTAAATAGGCTGATTCGATGTGTTTGCGGGAAAAAAATCGGCCCAGATCTGCGAAATTTTAATCAGCGAGTCAGCTTGGGAAGAAATGACCTGCTTATTCGCACCTTCCTTAGAAATGTCCATATGTTGAAAAGGCCGCTGCGAAAATCTCTCCCGCAGCGGCCTCTTTAGCATAACGTTATTGTGCGAACCATCATTCTGATTTAACGGTGTTTATGCTACTTTTTCTGTATGTCTCTCTATGTACATGCGGCAGGTCAAAAAGTGAACATTATTGAATCTAAAATTGCTGGGTTAGGGTTCCTACAGGCGATCATAGCTAGAATGGCTAATAATTCGTTTTATATTAAAGGATGGGACCTAACATTATTTGTTGCAGTTGTTGCGTTAAAAAAGGATGCATCCCAATATTCAGGTTATTTACTTCTTGCGTTAATAGTGAGCACCATAGCGTTCTGTTTATTGGATGCTTATTATCTACAACAGGAGAGGATTTTCAGGAAGATATATAATTACTTGGCTGAATCAAATTCAGAATCTATTAACTATTTTAGCATAAACCCTGTGCTATACAAAGATATACTAAAGGGTGAAATGCTTTCATATAGAAGCTCATTAATTTCTACATCTATTCTTCTTTTCCATATACCAATGTTTGTTGCTGTTTTTATCTTTTTCGTGTTATTTTAAATAATGGATATTAATCATGCTACATGCCTTAAACTTTTCAATACCTGATGATTCTTTTCTATTGGATGGTACTTATTCGACTACATTAACAGAGGAGTTAAAACTTCAAAATCCGATAAGCAAAATTAGAGAATCAATAACAAAATCAGATGGTTGCAATGATTCTATTGATAATTCTATTAATTATGAAGAATTCAAAAGAATCTGGTTCCCTGATGTAAATGCACATGTTTTCATTTCCCATAGCCATGTGGATAAAGCTAAGGCAATAGCCTTGGCAAACTTTTTATTTTCAAAGTTTGGCATTCGTTCATTTGTTGATTCAGAAGTGTGGGGGTATATGGATGATGCACTCCGTGAACTAAATAATAAGCACAATAAGTTTCCGGGGCAAGAAAATACTTATATTTATGAGCACTGCAATAAACTTGCAAGCAATTTAAATATGATACTTTCATCTGCATTAATAAAAATGATACATGAATCTGAATGTCTGATATTTATTAATACAATCGACTCATGCGTTCGTGATGGGGATGAGTTTAGAACCCAATCTCCATGGATATTCACTGAGTTATTAATGAGTTCAATGCTTGAAAAGAGCGAACATAAAGATCGTCCAACTGAACTGCGCAAATCACTTGATGAATTTCGTGTAGTAGCTGCGAATGAATCATTTGACCAGGCTGTGTTTTCATATCCATTATATTTACGACACATGCATAATGTAACCAATGATAAAATCAATAAAATCAATGCGATAAAACCTAGCGGTCTATCTTTCACAACGACCTGTTACAGAGACACTGCACATCACTTTGAAGTCGATGATGTATTCAAAAATTTAGACTCGATCTATAACTTGGTCATTTCTCGTTAATTTTTTTGCTTCTATCCTCTAGGCCATTTTCATGAATGGCCTTTATCTCCAGATACCGCGCAGCGGTTCGGGGTTCTGTGACACCCGAACTTTACCCCGGCTTCCCGACTTTTTCCTTTGTATATAATATCATTGAAGTTAATTGCATTTCCCAGAAATCTTCTCAGGACATGGTTGCAACACAGTGCACATATCGCCATAGGTCAGTGAGTCCGGGGTTTCCTTTCTGATTTGCGTCAAGTTCACCTTTTACCAAAGATGGCCTCAGAGCTCCCCTGAAGCTTTATTATGGCTTCAAGCATATCTTCTTCGTTCAGCGAGCGCTGGGGTTTGTTGATGCTCGGAGCATGACGTCTTCGGGAAGGCTCATCACCAGAAGGTATCGATTGTGAGCGATTATTGTCCCGTTTTCTCTGGACCTGGCGCGAAACTTCAAGCACATGGCCCGGCACTGTTGCAAATAGTCGGTGGTGATAAACTTATCATCCCCTTTTACTGATGGAGCTGCACATGAACCCATTCAAAGGCCGGCATTTTCAGCGTGACATCATTCTGTGGGCCGTACGCTGGTACTGCAAATACGGCATCAGTTACCGTGAGCTGCAGGAGATGCTGGCTGAACGCGGAGTGAATGTCGATCACTCCACGATTTACCGCTGGGTTCAGCGTTATGCGCCTGAAATGGAAAAACGGCTGCGCTGGTACTGGCGTAACCCTTCCGATCTTTGCCCGTGGCACATGGATGAAACCTACGTGAAGGTCAATGGCCGCTGGGCGTATCTGTACCGGGCCGTCGACAGCCGGGGCCGCACTGTCGATTTTTATCTCTCCTCCCGTCGTAACAGCAAAGCTGCATACCGGTTTCTGGGTAAAATCCTCAACAACGTGAAGAAGTGGCAGATCCCGCGATTCATCAACACGGATAAAGCGCCCGCCTATGGTCGCGCGCTTGCTCTGCTCAAACGCGAAGGCCGGTGCCCGTCTGACGTTGAACACCGACAGATTAAGTACCGGAACAACGTGATTGAATGCGATCATGGCAAACTGAAACGGATAATCGACGCCACGCTGGGATTTAAATCCATGAAGACGGCTTACGCCACCATCAAAGGTATTGAGGTGATGCGTGCACTACGCAAAGGCCAGGCCTCAGCATTTTATTATGGTGATCCCCTGGGCGAAATGCGCCTGGTAAGCAGAGTTTTTGAAATGTAAGGCCTTTGAATAAGACAAAAGGCTGCCTCATCGCTAACTTTGCAACAGTGCCACCGAGGGAACGGTTCTATTCCCATTCCAGACTGAAATCCATTTTATCTGGACGATTTACACCACAGCTAAAACCCTTTACGTCAGTGCCTGTGGGCACATCGGACAGAAGCAATACTGGAGCGCCTGTCTCTGTATTTTGCTTCTTATGGCCTACGTGGGTCTCTGTGCTGCGGTGGTCTGGGCTGTAGTGCCCTGGCTTAAGGCCTTTATTGTGTCGAAATTTGCGGTTTCAGCACTCTGGGTCACGCCAGTAAAGAGTTTGTTGCTCAGGGGTATCGGTAAGATGGTGGGGGCCATCTGCCGAAAGTTTACTCTATTAAAGTAAGAGCAGCAAGCTACACCAACGGATGGTGAATGTCAACAGGCATTCACCATCTCCTTACGGCGGTGGTCCCTGTGGCCACTGCCGCTTTCGCGCGGGTGTAACACGGCAAAACTCCTCTGTACAACAGGGGCTCCCGCCGTCATTTTCCGGCACAGGTGAGGCCGGAATTGGAACTAAAACGTAAACCGCGGGCCTGTCCGGTAGCGTTCACTATCGGCCAGCATTCTCTCAACCAGAGAGAAATCCTTTTCACCGCAGAACACGTACTGCTCCGCGAACTCCACCTGCAGGGCGTTGTAATGCGTGACATGATCCGGGGTAAGCGGCATGAAAAGATAGTCCGTATACCTCCGGATATGTTCCAGTCTTTCAAAAGGCCGAATGTGACGGGGGATAAGATGCGGCGCTCTGGCAAGCAGATTGTGAAGATGCTGCTTTTGACGAATCATCTGTTCACGGATGGAGGGGCAATACATGGCCAGCATCAGCGTCGATGACAGGGGGAGGTAAATCTGTATCCCGCGAACGGCCAGACCAAGATTACCGTACGGACCGAAGTCATTGCTGTTCTTAAGCACGACGGGATTGTCTGATACGTAAAACGGACTTTCTGGCCTGGTTTCCAGAAGGTACCAGTCCTTTTTCAGCAGGTGATCAATATGTGACATCTGCTGGACGAGCTGCCGCAGAAAAATATCCTTGGTATCGCCCCCGGACGACAGGCCCAGGGTTTCCAGGGCCTGCTCTTTAGTCGAGCCGATTGCCTCCATCTTATCGGTGAGCACCGAAATCATGCCTGAGATACGCTCCAGTTCGCCGAAGGTTCGTGCGCGCTGCACGGCAACAAACACGGCCAGCCTGTAGCGTTCGTCATCTGTCAGCCTGCGAATATCCCTGTGCGCCAGCAGGGCTGCAATTACCGGTGCCGCGTGGTGCTCGTAAATCCCCAGCAGTGGTTCAAGACTCAGACGGTCCGGGTGATTTTCGAGGTTGTAGAACGTGTTGCGGACGGTTGCATCATCCGGCGTGGTGGCATAGGCGCGCCCTGCAGCCTTGTCAAAGGCGTATAAACGCTGACGCTTACCCTTTCCCGGCGTACTGAAATGCTTCAGTAAAAAACGGGGAACCGTATGCTGTCTGACCACATCGGTCTGCAGATTGACTGAATCGGCCATAACTTTATCTCCCTGAAAAGCCACGCAGGCGCACCGGTGCATCTGTATTGACGGCATGGGCAGCTGGTTTGCGGCATAACATTAGAAAACAGAACCGTTCGATAATACCTGTGTTTAACACCCTGTCAGTACTGATGAAATTTAAATCTCCGATTATAGCTTTTTTCGGATCTCAGCAGAAAAAAGACAGAAGTGTGTATAGGTTTGGCATATGCGTACCCCTGCCATCTGCATATGCTATATCTATACATATGCCGATCATCTGCATATACTGAGCATATGTATAAAGGCCGGTCGGCCAGGAGGAAATAATGAGAACCGTATCCATTTTTAAAAACGGCAATAACCGCGCCATCCGTCTGCCCCGCGATCTTGATTTTGAGGGGGTGAGCGAGCTGGAGATCGTCCGGGAAGGGGACAGCATCATCCTACGCCCCGTCCGGCCGACCTGGGGCTCGTTCGCGAAGCTCGAAAAAGCTGACCCGGACTTTATGGCGGAGCGCGAGGACGTTGTCACCGACGAAGGACGGGTTAACCTGTGAACAAAACGTATATGCTGGACACCAACATCTGCTCTTTCATCATGCGCGAGCAGCCGGAAGCCGTCCTGAAGCGCCTGGAGCAGGCGGTGCTGCGTGGCCACCGTATCGTGGTCTCGGCCATCACTTATTCCGAAATGCGCTTCGGGGCTACCGGCCCGAAGGCCTCGCCGCGCCACGTGCAGCTGGTTGACGCGTTCTGCACCCGCCTCGATGCCATCCTGCCCTGGGATCGCGCCGCGGTGGACGCGACCACGGAGATTAAGGTGGCGCTGCGCCTCGCCGGGACGCCGATCGGCCCGAACGACACGGCGATTGCCGGACACTCCATCGCCGCCGGTGCCGTGCTGGTGACGAATAATACGCGGGAATTTGAACGGGTACCGGGTCTTGTGCTGGAAGACTGGATAAGATAACGCTGTAAAACAAAACAGGCGGTCTGGCGCTGCCGGACACTCTTTCAGTCAGCGGTATATAAAGGAATAAAAGATGCCTCTGATCACGCGGCTTATGCTGCAAAACTTTAAAAAGTTTCCGGAACTGGACCTGCGCTTCACTCATGACCGTAACATTCTGGTCGGGGATAATGAGTCCGGGAAAAGCACGATTCTGCTGGCCCTTGACCTTGTGCTGAGCGACAGCCGGCACCGGGTCGAGGCATTGGGTGTGGAATCGCTCCTGTCCCAGTCAGCAGTCAGGCAGTTTCAGGAAGGTGAGCGCCGCGCCGATCGGTTACCCGTGCTGACAGCTGATGTTTTCCTGAGTAATGGGGGAGATCCTGACCTGAACGGCAGGCAAAATCTGGCGGGTATCGATGCGGATGGTCTCAGAATGCGCATTGCACCCATGACGGAGGAATACGGTCAGGATATACATCATGTCCTGCAGCAGGATCCCGATAATTTTCCCTATGAATACTATTCCGTGCGGTTCAGCACCTTCTCCGGGGGGCATTTTGCCGGCTTCAGACGCTATCTGCGCCATCTGCTGTTAGACAGTGCACGCATCGATAACGAGCACGCCGCACAGGAATATACGCGCACAGTTTACAGCGTCAATGTGCCGGTAGCCGATCGGTACCGGCTTGAAAACAGTTACCGGCAACAGAAAATGCACTTCTGCACCCGGCATCTGTCAGCCATAAACGACACGCTGGATACGTATCAGTTTGGCGTGCGTTCCGGTGCTAAATCAGGTCTTGAGGCGAATCTGGACATTACCGAGGACGGTATTTCCATTCGTCACCGTGGAAAAGGAAGGCAGTGCTTCATCAAAACAGAGTTTGCACTGCAGCGGCATCAGCAGCAGGGAGAGCTCCACGCACTGTTGCTTGAGGAGCCGGAGAATCATCTCAGCCATGTCAGTATGAAGAGGCTGGTTAATCAGCTTGCAACTGAACGGCAGACGCAGGTGTTTATTGCCACACACAGCAGCCATATCTCATCCCGCCTCGATCTGCGTAAGGCAATCCTCCTCGGGTCTGCCCGACCGGTACTGATGAATGAACTTTCCGCTGAGACTGCCGCCTTCTTCATGAAAGCACCGGACAATAATGTGCTGGAATTTGCGCTGGCCAGACGTGTGCTGCTCGTGGAGGGGGATGCTGAGTTTATTCTGATCGAGGCCTTTTATCGCCGCCTGTATGGCAGGTCGCCGGAGGATGACGGGGTTCACATCATCGCTATCGGCGGAACGAGTTTCCGTCGTTATCTTGAACTGGCCCGTCTTCTGGAAAATCGCGTCGCGGCCCTTCGTGATAATGACGGCAACTATCAGCAAAACTGCGATGAACGCTATGCTGACGTGCTTTGTTCCCGCTCCCGGGTATTTGCTGATCGCGATAACACCCGATCCACATTTGAAATCTGCCTGTATCAGGATAACGCTGGTCTGTGTGATGCGCTTTTCCGCGGAACACGCCGGACACTCACGGTGCAGGAATACATGCTGGCCAATAAGGCAGAAGCAGCATTCCGGCTGTTACAGCTGCACGCCGAAGAGCTGACAGTACCTGATTATATTCAGGAGGCACTGGCATGGATAAGAGAGTGATATTTGCGGTTGCCGGCTCGGGCAAGACCACGCTGCTGATACAGCGGTTGAGTGAGGACCGGCGGACGCTGATCCTGACCTTCACCGTGAATAATGAAGCGCATCTCCGGGCGCAGATTATCAGACGTTTTGGCTTTATCCCGGACGGGATCAGGGTGATGACCTGGTTTGAGTTTCTGCACGGTTTTTGCTTCAGGCCTTTCCTGCAGGAGCAGCTGGCATCGCGTGGGCTGAGCTTCGACCAGCCCCCACCCAGAATACCGCGCACGAATGCCCGGCATTATCAGGATCCCGCCGGACGGCTGTATCACCGGAGGCTCGCACACTTACTCACAGCCCGGGGGCTGCTGCCAGATATCCGTACCCGGCTTGCCCGTTACTACGATGAACTGCTTGTCGATGAAGTCCAGGACTTTGCCGGACATGACTTTAATTTTCTGCTGGAGCTCTGCCGCGCGGAAATCACTGTGCTCTGTTGCGGCGATTTTTATCAACATACCTTTGATACAAGCCATGACGGCAACGTTAATTCAACGCTGCACGATGACATTACGCGATATGAGGCCCGCTTCGACGCAGCAGGTTTCACGGTTGACCGGGACACGCTCAACCGGACATGGCGTTGCTCAGCTTCAGTGTGCGAGTTTATCACCGGACAACTGAACATCCGTATCGCTGCCCATGGGATACATGCCACCCTGATTGAAACGATCACAGATGCAGAGCGCACAGCCACCCTGCACGCCGATAATACGGTGATTAAGCTCTTCTATCGTGAACATCACCGTTACGGCTGCTATTCCATGAACTGGGGCGTCAGTAAAGGGCTCGACCACTTTCAGGATGTCTGCATTGTGATGGGATCTTCCCACTGGAAGCTTCTGACCCGTCAGGAACTGGCAGCCCTTCCACCGTCGTCCCGTAACAGGCTGTACGTGGCATGCTCACGGGCGCGCGGCAACATTTATTTTGTTCCCGAAATTCATCTGCGCCGATTCCGGAACTGAGTCAGCTGCTTCTCAGTCGGGCACAATTCAGAAATAAAGCTGTATGGCCAACGATGTCACTTCAGGCTGGAAAAGTGCGGATCCGGTTTTGGTGGTTTTCGGATCTGCGGTGGAGAAATGAGAAAACAGGATATGCGCAGCATATCCACATGCCACGCATCTGCATAGGGCAGACATACGCATATGTCAGTCATCTGCATATGTTACACCTATACAGACCAGTCCGGCAGGCATATACTGCACATATGTACTCACACATCATGCATGATCAGCCGGAGGAACATCCATGCGCACAGTTTCGATATTTAAAAACGGCAATAACCGCGCCATCCGTCTGCCCCGGGACCTGGATTTTGACGGCGTCAGCGAGCTGGAGATCGTCCGGGAAGGGGACAGCATCATTCTGCGTCCCGTCCGGCCGACCTGGGGCTCGTTCGCGCAGCTGGACAGGGCCGATCCGGACTTTATGGCGGAGCGTGAGGATGTGGTCAGCGATGAAGGACGCTTTGAGCCATGAAGAAAACCTGGATGCTCGACACTAACATCTGCTCGTTCATCATGCGCGAGCAGCCGGCAGCGGTGCTGAAGCGCCTGGAGCAGGCGGTGCTGTCAACGCCACGATGTTTGACCGTTATTTGCCATTTTCATGCCCGCTAAGATACTTTCGTTACTGATGCTGTCTGCTTTCCACCATTTCATCATCACTGATTGGCGTTGTGTTTTTGGTCAGCACTCCAGCTTTACGTTTCTCTTTTAACCGGTAACTCTCTCCTTTGATATTCAGCGTGGTTGAGTGATGTAGCAACCGATCCAGTATCGCTGTTGCCAGCACGTGATCTCCGAACATTTCTCCCCAGTCTGCGAACCCTTTGTTTGACGTCAGTATGATGCTCGCTTTTTCATATCGACGGTTCAGTAGCCGGAAGAACAGGCTGGCTTCCTCTCTGTTCATCGGCAGATAGCCTATTTCATCCAGGATCAACACCCGGGCATAACTCAGTTGCTGTAGCTAACACTCCAGCCGATTTTCCTGTTTCGCTTTCATCAGTGTCGCGATCAGTCAGTCCAGTGGCATAAACAGTACCCGATGTCCCGCATCCACCGCTTTCATGCCAGGAGCTATGGCCAGATGAGTTTTTCCGACACCAGGAGGTCCCAGCAGGATCACGTTTTCGCCGCCAGACCAGCCAGTTCCCGGACAACCTTACGGTCGATGCCCGGCTGGAAGGTAAAATCGAACTGCTCCAGCGTTTTGACCCACGGCAGACGAGCCTGCTTCAGCCGGGACTCCATACCGCGCTGATGCCTGCCGTTCCATTCCTGCTGTAGCGCCATGCACAGGAACTCCCGGTAGTTCAACTCTTTTTTAACTGCCTGTTCCAGCAGGCTTTCAACGTGATAACTCAGATGCTCCATTTTCAGGCGACTCAACAGGACTTCCAGCTCATGCATCACAACAGCTCCTCATAGGCACTCAGTGGTCGATGTTCCACCTGACTGACCTGCTGCCAGAGCGGGGCGTGATGCTCCGGCACTGTCTGCCAGCCAGACGATGCCGGACAGAGGCGATGTGAGGCCACCAGTTTCTCATTACTGTAGATCCGCAACTCGTCATCCAGCGATATTCGTATCGATACTGGCTGACCACACAGCGCTTCGGGAACGCTGTAACGATTACCACCAACCTCGATATAGCTGTCCCAGGACACATGGCGGATGTCGAAGTAACTGGTATCGAAGTCCGTATCCGGTAACGGCTGCAGATGTTCCTGCTCCAGCGCGAAGCGCTGTTCCGGCGTTTCTTTGAACTGGCGAAGCTCCCGTTTGTCAGCCACATCGGCTATCCATTGCTCCAGTTGTTGATTAACATGAGTGAAGCTGTCGAACCTGCGGTACCGGACGAAGAAGTTCTCCTTGAGGTATTTCACCATCCGCTCAACCTTACCTTTTGTTCTGGCCCTGCGTGGACGGCATGCCCGTGGCAGGAAGTTATAGTGGTCGGCCAGCAACAGGAATCCGGAGTTGAACACGACTTTCCCGTTGTTATTCTTCAGCACCGCAGCCTTCTGGTTATCAACCAGCACCGTTTTCACACAACCACCGAATTTGATCCCTGAAAACTGTCAGCGCTGCGAGGACGAAGAAAGTATTACGGCTAAAGCCGTAATACCTCCCCATCCAGCTTCAAGCTATGTAGAAACTTATGTGGGTAGAGCAGTCCCGACAGGGCAGTACCGCATTGACAGGCCGTCAGGGCCACTTACGAGCTTGTATGACAAGGGGGGCCGTCTGGATATAGCGAATTATTGTACGGTAAGCCTTTTTTGAACAGCCTTACCTATTGCTATAGAGGGGAACTCCTACGTTATACGCCGCTTTCAGGGGATTCGACCTTAATGAGACAACTCAAATATGATCGACAACTTAAACGCGATAGTTGCTGATAAAATCAATCCATTACGCGTTTCAATTGATTAAATAATGCACTTAATGTACAAAAATTCCCGATCTCAAAACTGAACCCTAAAGATACCAGGCATCTCCCCCAGGAAGCGCCCTCATGCGTTTTCCTGTTCCGCCCCTGCCACCTACCTTCTGTTTCATACTTGTTGTATTATTGTTTTTGTTTTCAATCCCCAAGGAGACGTCGCTATATGACTGTGCGGGAGACAGAGGAAAACATTGAACAAATCTTCCCTGAGCTTTCGAACTTAATTGATATTATTAATAAATGGCTTTCCCATGGAAACATTGATCCTGAACTGGCACACTTCATCATTTATCTTCTTGATTACCTAACCACCACACACAAAAGCATATAAAAATTTTCCTTGCACATCCATTTTTTTGCGAATATTATTATTCCTGCTGAATATGATTCAATATCGCACGCTACTCATCCATCCCAGGATAATGAGTACATAGGTTGAAGTTTCAACACCCCCATTACGGGGGTGTTTTTTTTACCAATAAACACAAATCACACCATCGCCATACTCTGTTTGCCAGACATCGATTGGTAAATATGCGTAACTCGCTATAATACAAAAAGAAAAATCAGAACCAGAAACCAGTTTCCAGATAAAAAACACCCTCCCGAAGGAGGGGACAGACACATTCATATTTCCCAAAACAGGAATTTTTATTTTTATGACGCATTAATGAAGTTACTTCATCTCCAGTAGATTAACTTCATTTAAAGTGGCGATCAATCATATTTATTACGACTCTAAACTATTACAACAACCACAATAAGATATCACCTCAAATATAAAAGATAACTCTTACAAAAACGTTCCGAAAACAAAAAATACAGATAAACACCAATAAAAAACAGAAAACTCTTACACATTTAAAGATGGTAAAATAATATAGAACTGTTAGTCTAATGGAGAAGGCGCATCTGATTCAGAGCAATCTATTGCGAAGAATCAGAGTAACAGGGCCCCATGATATAATCATGGGGCCCTGTTGCTTTTACAGATGTAAAAACGACCAATCATTTAACATCTGTTATCGGCACCGCCCCGGACGGGTTCGGCGCAAATATGGTATGGTACCAGCCCGGCAATTCACCTGCCGTGCAATCTGACGAAGCAGTACCGGCGTATGCAGATATATCGTCCAGACATATCTGCCGCATTCAGGCGGTGAGTAAAGCCTTCTCTCTCAAAAGAGGAGCAACAGTTATCCACAGATTCTGGGGATAACTGCGAAAAGAATATGTGCCAGGAAAGTCGGCTCCCGGGAAAAAGACCGCTGGCGGCGCAGCTGCTGGATACGAAAGCTGAGCTGAAAGGATCCCGGGAGGACGTCCGTAAACTTCAGTCCCTGGCCCGTCATGACGGGAAGGTGAAAAAGTGAATGCGGATACCTGGACCCGCCTGCAGGCCTTCCGACATGCTCTGGAGCTGACTTCCTGTGAGGCTTCTCTCACCGCCGGGTATGATCACCTGAAGGATTTCCCGGCCGGTTGCAGCGAGCTGGCCAGCCAGACGCTGACTGATTATCTGACGGAAGACGGCAGCAACCTGTACTCCTGTATTGTCGGTATGCAGTGGGATAATGGTCCTGGCAGATACGGCCACGTCATTGCCGCCCCTGCCAGGGACTATATCGACCTGACCCTTGATCAGTTTCCAGGCTATCATAACCGGATTGTGGCAGAGCCCGTTGAGTCCGGCGGACAGCTCGCGGCAGACCTCAACAGGGAGCCTGCCATCAGTACAGCTGATGGAATAGTGGCCAGCGCATCAGATAAGGTTAATTACATTACTGAACAGAAAAATCGCCAGCCAATGGTGATCATTACAGAATGTTACAAGCTGATCAGAATAACGGCAAGATTTATACCAATGTGCCAGTCATCTCAACTCTTCCAGCACCAGGTATTCCCTCGCTTATTTATCATTTCAGACGTTGGCTCCTGCAGTTTGTCCAGGAACACCTTAGATCGTTTAGCTACTGACTGGAAGGTGACACTGTCCATCCTGTCGCTATAGGGCTTGATATAAACCTGGCAGGCAAGGGATCTGGTTAACTCCTTTCCTTCCATAAAGTGTTTGAAGATCCAGAGATACGTATCCACAAGCTCCAGCCCTGTACTCTGTGTCCCCGACTGGAAGACCTGCGGTTCAGCTGGTATTTCCGTTACATCCATGACCGGTGTCTGCGCAGCAGTGCCTGTCATCAGGATCCTGTCACTCTTTCGACCGACAGCTTATGGCATACAGTTGGGCTCGTAAGATCCAGAGTCAATAACTGACAGGGTTTATTCTGTCATCCTCCGGCAACAAAGGCATATACGATATTCACTTATTTTGTCGGCCCAACGGCTTTTTACAGTAGCTCGTTTTGCCCAACTGATGCTACAGCTCTTTGGTTTGCTTCATCACGGATATCAGCTCCGACACAGGCACAGCTGACTGGTTGCAACGTCTGCACTTCTCTGGACCTGAAACGTCAATTATCAGGATTCTGACGATTAGTCTTAAGACTGTCGGTAAATTAAGTGATGCCAGTTGTCAGGATATTCATGGAGCCAGTCTGCATGCGCCTCTGGCGTTGAGACAAACATATGAAGTGTATTTCGGATATGACTGTACGCTCAGGAAGTACGGCAGATTCCGTCAAAAATTACCTGTAAAGACAGACTTCAGAAAAAACAGTGCTCGCCGCAGACCGGTGACCGGGCGAAGCCCGCGAACCGGCGAGGAAGCGCAATATATCTGTAGTTACAGTGAGCAGGTACGCCCTGAAGCCTTCATAATCGGTAGTGTATGCTGTTTTTCCGGAATGATTTATCCACATATCCAGAGGCCCGATCCAGTAAATAGATCCATGAATGATCAATAAAGGATCCATTAAAGATCCCCATATCGCTACAAACCTTGTTACTCATGGGCCGGGACCACGATCACATAAGCTGTGGCATGTTACTGATAAACTGTAATATGCTAATGATAAGCTGTATTCAGTAATGCATATACTGAAGTAAGCTAATGACATAAACTATGGTCAGTACGCCAGACTCTGTTGTTAAATACAGACTGCAGGTTTTTCTTCAGTCAGTTAGCGGGGCTCTGACACACGATTTGCTGTTTATTCTTTTACTGTCCACAGGCAGGAGGCTTTCTGGAAAACGAAAATTCAGACATCAAAAAACTGTTCGGCGAGGTGGATAAGTCGTCCGGTGAGCTGGTGACACTGACACCAAACAATAACAACACCGTACAACCTGTGGCGCTGATGCGTCTGGGCGTCTTTGTACCGACCCTTAAGTCACTGAAGAACAGTAAAAAAAATACTCTGTCACGCACCGATGCCACGGAAGAACTGACGCGTCTTTCCCTGGCCCGTGCAGAAGGATTCGATAAGGTTGAGATCACCGGCCCCCGGCTGGATATGGATAACGATTTCAAGACCTGGGTGGGGATCATTCATTCCTTTGCCCGCCATAACGTGATTGGTGACAAAGTTGAACTGCCTTTTGTCGAGTTTGCAAAACTGTGTGGTATACCCTCAAGCCAGTCATCACGCAGGCTGCGTGAGCGCATCAGCCCTTCCCTGAAACGCATTGCCGGTACCGTGATCTCCTTTTCCCGCACCGATGAGAAGCACACCCGGGAATACATCACCCATCTGGTACAGTCAGCCTACTACGATACTGAGCGGGATATTGTTCAGTTACAGGCTGATCCCCGCCTGTTTGAACTGTACCAGTTTGACAGAAAAGTCCTTCTCCAGCTTAAGGCGATTAATGCCCTGAAGCGACGGGAGTCCGCCCAGGCACTCTACACCTTTATAGAGAGCCTGCCCCGGGATCCGGCACCGATATCGCTGGCGCGGCTGCGTGCACGCCTCAATCTGAAGTCTCCGGTATTTTCCCAGAACCAGACGGTCAGACGGGCAATGGAGCAGTTACGCGAGATTGGATATCTTGATTACACGGAGATCCAGCGGGGGCGAACAAAACTCTTCTGTATTCACTACCGGCGTCCCCGGTTAAAAGCGCCGAATGATGAGAGTAAGGAAAATCCGTTGCCACCTTCACCTGCGGAAAAAGTCAGTCCGGAGATGGCGGAGAAACTTGCCCTGCTTGAAAAACTGGGCATCACGCTGGATGACCTGGAAAAACTCTTCAAATCCCGCTGAACATAAACTGTAGTCAGTGAAGAACGCCCCTTTACTGACTACAGCTTATATTAACCGGTGCAGTGAGTGCTCTGCTCACTGCAGTTTATATTCTGTTTCCTGCAGTACTGTCTGTAGCTGAGCTGCCATCTGCCTGTCCCTTACGTAAGTGATCCCGTAACCTGATGCTGAGGCATTGCTCCCTTCATAAAACATGACTTACTCACTACAGCTTATATACATGCTCCAGCTTATGTTATGTCTGTTCTGCTGACCACAGCTTATATAAGGAAGCGCGTATGCCGTCACCTCAGGGGAGGCAGTGTACGCAGGATCTCCGCAGCATCCCGCCCGTCACCTGTGAAAGGCACTGCCAGCGTGGCAGCCATATCCAGTGCAAACACCCGCGTATAAACCTCCATCGAACGTGGATCCCTGTGACCAGCCAGTGCCTGAATGACTTTCCGGGGCTGGCGGTGATAGAGCATGTGCATGATATAGCTGTGCCGGAAGGTGTGTGGTGTGACCGGAATCGAAAAGTGTACCCCGTCAGCTTCGGCCCGTCTGACAGCCTGCTTCAGCCAGTTGCGCATGGTTTCATCGGTCACGGCCCATAATGGTTCACGACGACGGGGCCGGGTGGTGATCATCCAGCTTTCCATCTGCCTGACATAGCTTATATCTGTCAACGGAACCAGGCGCACTTCATCTTTTGGCGGGCGTCCGCGTCGCGCACGCACTTTTTCGGACAGGATCCGCACAAACGGTCTTACACCATCCAGATCAAATGATTCCGGCGTCAGCATCCGGGCTTCGCCAATACGCATTCCGGTATTCCAGAGAGTGGCGAACAGCATATGGTGACGCTGATCCGGCATATAGAAAAGAAGGGCACTCACTTCCGGGGCCAGCAGGTAGGTCGGTGTGGCCCCTGTGGAAGTGGCCATTCTTCTCAGGGAGAGCGCTGTTGCAAAATCCACCCCCGGCGCAATGGGTAACAGGGAGACGCGTTCTGGTGAATTCTGCAGGGGAATGACATTGTTCATGAGTTATTTTTCACGTAGCACACGCACTGTTTATGGATACAGGTATTCTGACCTGAACGCCCGGATCCTTCCACGACAATAAATCGCAGCGCGCGGATCCTTTTATTTGCTTATCACGCATTATTGCGGGTAAAACCAAATACGTAAAGGTACGTTTTGCAGCAGGGATCCCGTATTAAGCCAGTCGTGGCGCGGGCTGAGGGCTGGTTTGCCGTTTTTGGGAGAATTGGGGTAATGCCAGGATGAATAGGATCGGAGAACACAGAGAAAGGGAACTGAAAGGGAGAAGATGCACCACGTGAATTCCGGCCCGGGGCGTCACCGTCCCCCTGACAGTTTGACTTTACGCAGGAAGGTTGCAAACTCAGCATAGTGACTGATTTATATGCAACCTGCCCATGATTAATATAAACATAATAATGATTATGCAGAAAATCACTTTCAATAAGATGTATATAATTAAGATATCTCCATGTTATATTTTACATAGAGGAGACTGGAAGTGACTTATAACTGTCAATCATGCTATATGATATGTATTTTCTGTCATGGTTTAGGATATATACATATCATTTATAGATATGAGGCCACTCCACAGCTTATCCAATATAGTGATGCTCAGATAATCAATATGAAATTTTTGAGTGCTGTATCATAGCTAGAATATATAGGTGTATTATCCATTTCGGATAAATATTTTTTACGCCATTTTTTTAGTTACCCATCCAGACATGGGATAAAGAAAATTTGTTTTATATTTATACAATCGCTGCTTTAGCATATTATATTGCGAATAAGATTGCATAGCCTATTTCTTAGTGAGAAGGAGACAGCGAAATAAGTCTTATCAGAATGGTTATTATAAAGGGGATTCTGTCATTAAATATCTTTAGAGTTGGCTTACCTATATCTCTATACTTGTTTCCCATATTTTATGGATAACCACACCCTAGAATGATACATCAACGCTTATTGTTTTAGGATTTTTCATAAAAAGCAACATATTTTTATGTAATTAAAACATATTGTTAGGTGCTTAATTGTCTTCTGATGCTAAAATAAATTTTTAGTAGTGCATTTTCAGATTTTTGTATAATATTATTTAATTTTTATTATTATTGTAGATTAACAGAAAATCAAATTATAGAATGATAAAAAAAAGTGTTCTTTTTACATGGCTTGTTTTAGGTAGCCGTTTTACATACGCGGCAGGCGTTAATGTCAATAGTGGAGAGAAAGACATTTCTGGCAACATTAGTGGCTCCCTGAACATAGGGATCTCGAATGATGCAAGTGTTTCATTTTCTGCTGACAGCAATATCCAGGATTATTTTTCAATTGCAACTTGCAACGGGTTGTCAAGCACCTGTACAAAGAGTGACTTAAGTGCGTCAGCCAATATAGATACTGTAAAAGTAGGTGCAAGTGTAACCATCATTGGCGATGCCGCAAAAGGTGTGTTAACGATAGATAAAGAAGGCAGTTTGTATACACAACAGTTATGGGTTTCAGGAAATGATAATGACAAAAGTGGTAACCAAGATGATAGCAGTAACGGAAAACTGTTAATAAATGGTAAGGGTAAAGTTTTTGTTGTATTATCCAAAGAAAACACTCCATTTAAAGATGATAATATAAATTGGAACCAAGATATTATTTCAACAGGGAATAATATTACTGACGGTACTGTTAGTGGTGGTGACCTAGTTTTAGGAAAAACAGGAAACGGTGTTATTGAGGTAAATGATCACTCTGAGTTAGATGTAATGCATGATGTGATTGTTTCAACAGGAGTTACTGGTGCGCCAAATGTTAAGCCCTCTGAAATATATATTAATGATGGAAGTAAGTTTAATATTAGTGGTGATATGCGGGGAGGTGTGTCTGCTTCTGGCAAGTTATCCCTGACAATGGATAAAACATCCAGTATGGATGTGAAAGGTAATGTAAGTGTGGGAATAGGGAGTAATTCTGAAGTAACTGTTGGTATGTCTGATAAAAGCGTTATGCGTGTGGGAAAAGATTTCAGTATTGCAACTGGAGCCAGTTCAACGGCAATGGTGACTATAGATAACTCAGAACTATCTGTAGCCGGAAGCAGTAGTATCGGTGGTGGGGATGGCTCAAGGACATCAGCCAGTCTGATTAATGGAGCAACTATTAGTGGCTCCAGGGATATAAAAATCGCAGAGGGAAATAACACCCATGTAGAGATGACAATAAATAATTCATCGCTAACTACAGAGGGGGCATTATCTATTGGTTCAGGAAACAACTCTGAAGTCAATATGACCGGTGAAGGGGCGCTCGTCACCAGTCGAGGACAATTGCTTGCTGCAAAAGGTGAAGGGGCAACAGCAAAACTGAATTACACAAACTCGACGCTGACCACGGGCAGTGCAGTGATAGCCAGTGGTAATAATGCCAGTGCAGAGGTGAAACTGGAGCAGACCTCTTTCACCGGTAATGCTGATATAGATATTGGACAGGGACAAAACACAACAACGGGACTCACACTGAGTAATCACTCATCTGTAAATGCTAATGGTTCCATGTCTGTTGCAAAAGGCGAAAAAACTAAAGCCAACGTGGACATGAGTGGAGGCTCTGCATTATCAGCAGGGAGCCTGTCGATAGGTGAAGGTAATGCTTCAGGGTCAACACTGAGTGGAACAGATGCAACACTCACAACGACAAAAGAGCTTGTTGTTGCAAAAGGTGAAGGGGCAACAGCAAAACTGAATTACACAAACTCGACGCTGACCACGGGTAGTGCAGTTATAGCCAGTGGTAATAATGCCGGTGCCGATGTGAAACTGGAGAAGAGTTCTTTTATCAGTAAAGGCGATATGATTTTTGGGCAGGGAACAGGTACGACAACGGGACTTACGCTGAGTGATCAGTCATCTGTAACTACTCAGGGTGTTATGTCTGTTGCAAAAGGCGAAGGGACTATAGCTAATGTGGACATGAGTGGAGATTCTGAATTGTCAGCGGTAAGCCTGTCGATTGGTGAAGGTAAGGCCTCAGACTCAACACTGTATGGGAATGGTGCAACACTCACAACGCAGCAAGAGTTTGCGGTTGCAAAAGGTGATGGTGCTCATGCAACACTGGATTACGCAAACTCGACGCTGACCACGGGTAGTGCAGTTATAGCCAGTGGTAATAATGCCGGTGCCGATGTGAAACTGGAGAAGAGTTCTTTTACCAGTAAAGGCGATATGATTATCGGGCAGGGAACAGGCTCATCGGCCACAATGGAAAGTAACAACACGCTTATTTCTGCACAAGGAAGGTATGTTGCTGCTCAGGGAAATAACGCCACAGCATCTCTTAAGTATAATAACACTGATATCACGGTGGGTGGTGCAGTTCTTGGTGCAGGTGAAGGCGCAAAAGCAACACTGGATTTTAATAACAGTCGTCTGGTGTCTTCAGGCGATGTGGTTATTGGTGATGGTCAGAATGCCGTTGCAGAGTTGAGTCTTTCTGATGGTTCTGTATTTAAAGGGGAGCGTATCAACATAGGTAATGGTACTTCTTCTCAGAATACAATCACTGTAACGGGAGGTTCTGTATTTGATTTCGGGAGTTCACAGAATTCGGCGATTGGCGAAGGTGAGAGCAGTCACTCAGTTGTTACAGTTAATAATGGTTACCTCTACGGCGATGGTTCCCTGACGCTTGCAAAAGGTAAGAACAGCTCTGCGGAGTTAAACCTGCAGGATAATGCTGTGTCAAATGCAAATAATATTTCTCTTGCCATTGAATCTGGCAGCAGAGCTATTGTGAATATCAGTAACGCAAACTCCGGACAGTTCAACCCTGTCTCCATGGGGGCAGGCGATGGTTATGCAGAAGTGAATTTTGATGGTGTTAATGGTTATACATTATCGACGAATTTCCTCTGCATGGACTCCCGTACATGTACAGATACTGTGATGAATATTAAGAGAGGGACGGTTTCTTTGTCCGGTACGAATGACTGGAAGGGGCAGATAAATGTTTATGACGGAACCCAGTTGGATGCAAAGGGGAATGATGTCGTTGATGGCATGCTGAATGTCAGCAGAGAAGCGCGGGTTGACTTTAACGGATACTCGCAGCATATGACAGGGATAGACAATAAAGGGATGATTTATCTTTCTGACGGAAGTGCTTCATCAGATGTGTATCTGGATAAAGATTATGTTGCACATGATGGTTCCGGTGTACAGTTCGGGATTTTCGGGCAGAAAGAGGCGGATGTGATGCATGTTAATGGTGATACATCCGGGCGTTCAGGTATTGTTGTCACGACAAACAGGAAAAATAAAATAAAGAAAGGTGGCGACATTCTTCTTGTTGAGGTTAACGGGGACTCATCAGGTAGTTTTTACCTTAACTCACTGATTAAGAATGGTAAAGAGTATAAGGTGACAGGTGACTACATTGATGTAGGGGCCTGGGAGTATGCACTGAACAAGAAAAGGAAGAACTGGTATCTGAGTATGGATATGCGTCCTGAGCCGGGTGCGTTTATAAACAATAGTAAAAGTATGTTAGATATGTTTGCTCTACAACGGTATGACATTCCCGGACAACATCGTTATCCTACGTTGTTTGAAAACTTGTATAATAATGGAATGTGGATTCAATTTAACAACAATTCAGGTAGTAATAGTGAGGTGTATGATAATCTCAAGACCAGTTATAGTTTAAATACTATGATGATTGGAGGAGATATATACAATTGGACTGATGGATATAACTATTCCCAGATTGGAGTAATGGGTGGGATAGGGAGTGCCGCGAACAAAACAACGTCAACAAATAATAAAAAAGCTAACGGTAATGTAGACGGTTATACTCTCGGTCTTTATCATGTATTTCAACAAAATATCAGTGATGGACTAAATGATTCAGAGCGTCAGGGACTGTGGACTTATTCGTCTATACAATACATGGATTATAGTAACAGTGTTAGTTCAACAAATAATTTCAAGGCTGATTATAGTGTAAACGGTTTTCGACTGACAGGTGAGGTTGGTTATCTAAAAAATATAGGTGGCATACAACCAAGCAATTTCTACGTTGAGCCAAAATTGTATCTTTCACATACTGAGTTATCCGGAGGTGTAGTTGAAGATCTTCAAGGAGGGAAGATAACTTATCCTAACACTTTAACTCATATTGAGCCAGGAGTCTTTTTCTCTTATCGGAAAACTCATGAATCGACATCAAATGATGAGGCAATGTTTAAAGATTATATAAAACAATCAGTAGTTGATGCATGGTTTGGTGGGGGGTATTCATTTAAAACAGGTAACTATAGTCGAACTAACTTTGATTCAGATATGGTTGAATATAAAATATCGGATAGTTTCATTCTTAAGAGCGGTGTTGAGTTTGAGTTTTTGAAGGATGCACGTCTTTTATTATCATCCTCATACTCAATAAATAATGATCGCAACTTGAGTTTTATTCTCGGGGGCAATTATTATTTTTAATAGTCACTGGTGAGGGGTGGCAATCGTCCAGTAAACCATTTGAAGGACGGTTGTCATATTCTGTCATTGGTTTACCTGAGGTAATGATGGTAAGATCTCATGGAGAATTTATATACTATCTTCATCAACAATCTGGACGTTATTTCTTTTGCAAAAAGGAAAATAAAAAAAGAGATGCGTCAGATCGTAATTATTTATATACAGTTCGAGAGTTATCCTTCAATAAGGATGAGTTGGAGTTAATAGATTTCAGCACAGACGATCTAAACGCAAATGATAAAGAAATAATTAAGAGTATGGTTGATGAATTTGAAAAATAAAATACACATCAAAACCCAAGGGTATATCAAAATGTAATCTTGTGATATTTTTCTGTTCTGTGTACGTATCTACTATATTCAAATTGAGTAAATATGTGTTGTATGGTTGTTGATGAAAACTTAATTCTATCCGGTTGTATATATGATTGATTATATTTTTTGGATAGGGGTTATACTTTGGTCTATAATCATCATTATGTGGTTTTATGATAGCAAAGTATCATGTTCTGGTCTTTTTGTTTTGAGCGTGTTTATATTTTCAGGAGGAGTGATGATTATGTTGTTCTTAATATCTTTTTTATATGGGGTAATATCAGCAATCAGACTTGCAGTATGAGATGAATGATTACAACTGGTTTGTGTCCCTAAGCTAATATTGAAGGCAGGATGTTCACATAAAAATATTCTTTTAAAGGTTAATAAATTTTATCAGGAGGGGTGATGTATAGAGTCAATCATATTATGAGAACAATAAATGAAATGAGTTCCTATACCCCGCACATGAAAGTAAACAGAATTTCCGAGCGGTTAAGTAAGTTGCAAAAATTATCATTTTGCATATCTATTATTTCTTTTTTTCTGCTTTCCATAATTGCTTTAACATATGGACCATTTGATACAAAAAACAACTTAAGTTTTATTAGCGTATTGTCTCTCTATTTTATTAATGTCATTGTGGGAGTTGCATATTTATCAGTTCCTGTAATTAATACAATAAAGTATATATACAATTTTAAAGGGGAGGTAATCAATGAATTAATATATGACATTGATAGTGATGAGCAACACATTGAGGCACTGTTGCCTTATTCATTAGAAGAGTTGACATATGTGTCATACTGTATACAGGCAAGAATACCAAAAATAAAATCGAAATGTTTTTTATGGGGAGGAGGAAAAACTGCAATCATTTCAATTTTATTCCTGTCGTATTATGCTATTAACCTTGCTAATGGAGGTAACATAGAAGGTATTTTTGTTGGAGGGGTAGGTGATAAAGTTATTGTTGTTGTCATGTTTTTTATACTTTACACATCATTGATGAATATGTTTTTTAAACAAAAATATCTATACTTACAGAATCTAAAGTTGATCATAGATATGACTATAAAGATAAAAAGAAATTTTACATGATTCATAACTCTAAATCACTCGCAGAATATGTTAAGATTATATAGAACAAGATCTACTTGGCGTGATTATTGTTGGTTTTTTATGCTACGAAGGTTAGCCATAGAGCCTATACATAGATTTGTGTAATTGTCTGATTTTGATATATTCAGTCCAGTATCAAATGAAGACTAATTTATGGCCGAAAAACAGTTAAAGGTGATGGCTAACGAACTGGTATAAAACCTGGAGACATCAGTCAATTTTATCAGCTGCAGAAAAAGCTCATCGTTGAAGCCGCTCTCAATGCAGAGAGTACACACCCTCCCGGTTGCGAGAAAAATCAGTCCAAACCGGGAAATAACTCCCATAGCGCTTATTCCACAAGGCCCGTTATCACGGGCAATGTTCCTCAGGAACTGCGTACACCGCGCGATCGTGACGGTACACTAACAAACAGAACTTGTCAGTTACCTAAGTGGGATTAGCCACAGAAAGCGATCCGTGTTCTCAGTAACGTTTAAGGAAACGGTGGCAATGTCTGTTAACAATCTCCAGTTGCTTGGCTGCGAGATGAATAGTAAAACAGTGGTCGATACCAACCTGAAAGAAACTGAGTCGAGTAACATCGTTTATTGAGAAAACGTCCTTCCGTATGCTGTCATGCTCTCATCCATTGAAAGAAGAGATTGCTGTGATGAGCTGTAGAGAGACTCCCTTTTCCATGTAATTCTAATAGAATTTATTCTATTTAATCATTGGGCGCATAATCTATCTTATGTTAAATTAAATTCGTTTGATGTTCTACATTTCCTCTTTCTTTACATTATGTATCTGTTCAATTAATCTTCAGCCATTATTAACTATTTGTTTTATATGTATTTACAAAACAAAAGACTGCAACTATAGGAATAATCACAAACAAAAACATTAGCAAAATCTATAGTTTTCATAGTGTTAATCATCTATTTAACAATTTATGCTTTATTGAAAATATCACATTTTCTTTAAGAATATTCATGTTTAAAATACAAAAAAATGTCAATTGGAGATTTTTCTTAGCATCAATATAATGAGAATATTGCATGATAAAGTCCATATCCTTTCATATTCAATATAGCATAAGGGATTACATATATTATATTTTTTTAAAATTTAATTCAAAATGGCAAGATAAAATCCGTTATTCCATCATCCTCTATAATAATGCTTATGAGTAAGGGGAAAAACTATATTATAAATAAACAAAATAAACTCTGACATTGTGCCTGCCCTCCAAAAGAGGGCTTCTTTTAAGAAGATGATATGACAGATAATGAAAAAATAGACCTGATGATAGAAGAGATAAAATCTGTTATTTTAAAAAGGACAGGAGAGGATAGCAGGGTAAGTATTGTAGAAATCGATGGTTGCAGACGTATAAATATCTTAATAGATAACATATCAAGTTATCTCATTAAAATTTCGGAGCATCAAGACAACCAAACAAAATAATTACAAAATGTATTATATAAATACTGATTGCACATACACAAAGATCGCAATAGAACAACTACTACGAGAAAAGTATTTTGATGACAGATGTCACTGCAATAGCATTAAGATCTATGATCTAAGATTTTTGAGAATAGAGGATGTTGCCTACCGTTTAATACAGTTGTTCAAGGAAAGGAGAAAAGCAAACATATTATTTATTTGTGCTGATAGGTTTATACATAGTAAAGAAAAACCAAGGAACATATTTTTTCTGGATACAAACGATAGCATACGAAACTGGAGTAAATATTTAAAGAAACTTCGTTATTGCAATAGTAATGTACTTATATGTTTTTTATATCTATGTGGCCTCTACCACATTTCTGTTTTTACAGGAAAAAAGCAAGTGATTATTGCTTGTATAAAAAAAGGTTTCTCTTTTTCTGAAATAGTAAGTTTCCTTAATATTAATGCGAGAACATTAGTCAATTATCTTGGAGGGCTGACAACTTATTTTATTCTTCCATATAGTGATTCTTTATATAAATATATTAAAGATAATATTATAGCATCGTTTGCTGAAGAGTATCACCTTCTTTTGACAAATCAAAGGAGATATTATGTTTAATGGGCGCGTCTTATTCCTGTCTGTTTTTTCCTGCGTTGTATTAATGTTGTCAGGGTGTTCATCCAATCGGTTTGCTTCCAGGGATGCAAACGCTACATATGTTAATACTCAACTAAAAATAATACCTCGTTCACAAGATAAAATACAGGTGCAATCACAATGCTCAAGAAGCTTTTCTCTACTGCAAAAATTAAACGCGGATAAATTTAGTGCATATAGAAACCAATTTGATGAAATAAATGATGCATACTATTTCTATAAAAGAAATTTTGATCTAATGAATAAAGATTCTAAGGAATTAATGGCAAGCGTCCTTGATTCTAAACTGGATATGGTATGTGTACGAGTCGATAATGCATCATTTGTAGGTATTTATGGAAAAATGAAAAAAGTTATGGACTTATAAATAGGAATGAGGGCTTACTGCCCTCATTATCAATTTATGTTATTTTGGATCGCATCACTTTGTTGGTTTTTATTGATTGTGTTATGGGGGGGAGGATATTATTCGTCACTCTTATACATTATTCTTATATTTCTGATAATTATTTTATACACTTTATATTTTATTGGAGAGAATATGTTTTCTAGAGGAAAAATAAAGGAAAACACATCGACTACAACCATTATTTCAGAAAGTACATTTTTTGTTGGCGACATTAGTTCCGGTGAAAAAATAATAATTCACGGTAAAGTTAATGGCAATATAAATACTGACAATGGTGTGGTCTTTATTGACAAAGGTGGGGTAGTTAATGGAAGTGTTGTATGTGAAAAATTGATTTTAAATGGAGAGCTGCATGGTGAATGTTGTTGCTCCATATTAGATGTGTATGAAAATGGTTTTCTACAAGGAGATGTGAGCTATCGATCACTGGAAATTCGCAACGGGGGATGTATTACAGGAATTGTAAACAAGGTGACTGATGAGGTACAAAACAATGTATCTGAATTAGTGAAAACAAGAGAAAATTAAGAATATGAAACTTGGGGATGTCATTATATTTATTGTTATGGCTATTGCGTTTTATTTTGTAATGTCAAATTTAATTGAGGCGAATAATTACTATAGAGAAACAAAAATTTATTCTTATATATATAGTTAACTATATTTAACGCAATAACAATTGGTGAAAAATATGATGATGGCATTTCGGTATTTAACCTTTATTATTTTAAGTATATACATAACAGGGTGTACAAGTAATAACTCAAAGAAAGAAGAACTACCTGAAGACATGTTCGCAATAATTTATGGTTCTGACAGCATTAAAAAATATGAGCGAGAGCAAACAGAACTAACAAGAAATATAAGTAGTGGGTGTATTGAGGCATTGGTTTTTTTAAGTGAGGAAGATCCAAAAAAATATAGCGATTATATAGATGACTATCATAAAATTGCGGAGGGATATCGTTTCCTTGATAAAAACAGACAGTTTATGAATAAAGATTCAATTGAATTATTTGTAAGGGGGTTAAATGTTAAAAAGGACGTTCTCTGCTCAAGAGTCAAGTTTGAAAGTTTTCAGTATCTCAAGAATAAATTCCAACAATAGTGATGTGATAAATATAATACATATGTAATTGTAATGCAGTTATTGATAGGAATGTATTTCACTTGTTCATCTTATCAAGGATGATTACCGTAGATATATTTCATGAGATGTTTTATGAATTTTACAAAAATAAATATAAACCTAATTGGTCATGATTACATCGTAAGCATTGAACTTCCTTATTTACTATCTGAAATAGAGGTATCTCTATTATATCAATTACTTCAAGGATATTCAGTGAATGAGATTTCCCAAAAAAGAAATAGAAGCATCAAGACAGTTTCGTGCCAAAAAATAAAATTATATAAAAAACTTGGAGTAAAAAGCGATCTAACTTTATGGAGAGATGTTTTTTTCATGTTTAAAGTTAGCGTACAAGCTAAAAATATAACCTGTAATAAATTGAATAATTCTTTTTTACCTGAGGCTTTATCTGAAGGGGAGTTTATGTTGCGTTACAATATATATTGTCAACCAATCTATAATGCAGAACACGGGAATATTTCTGGGTGCGATGTTACTATTGCACTAAAAAATACAGATAGTACTGCTTCTGCAGTAGAGTCTGAGCAGATTAATTATAAGCCAAATGATAACAAAACATCTTATTTATTTAGACATATCAACAAACTATTTTCACCAATTCAACAGCATCTTCCTCATGGTTTTTTTATTATCATAAATATCAATCCTGAAGATATTCTTACCTGTGATATCGAAAGGGAGTGTTTAAATTTTATTAAAATTTTCGGGCAGGAACGGATAAAGCTTGTTTTACAGTTTTCAACTAAAGAGGAACTTTACATCATAAGAAGGTTTCAGTCTTCTTTAAGACGTATTAGAAATAATAATGTATATTTATCGCTTAATGATTTCGGTATGGGGTATGCAGAACTCTCGCACTTGCAAAATATACCTTTCTCCTATGTAAGTTTAAATAGGACAATGTTTCATGATATAGGGTGTAATAGTCTAACTGATATAATAGCAACTACTATTATCGACTTATCAAAACAACTTAACATTGATGTTATTGCTGATGGCATAGAAACAAAGAAGCAGGCTGGATACATGATTGAAAGAGGCATTAAATATTTAAAAGGTATAGCATTATCATCACCGCTACCAGAGGATGCATTTGTACGTAAGCTGTTAACTTCATTAAATCAAGTCTAACAATCAGAACCACCCACTATATAAGGGTGGTTCTGATGAATCCAACAACATTAATGTTTATCAGTAAAATATTTAATATATTAATAACAGAATGGGTTATAACTCATTTAGATAGTGTGGGAGATGAATAAAAAAATCCTCCTTTGAATACAAAGGAGGGGAAAAATAAGGCTTACTTCAAGTCATCCCATATTTATGGAATTTACCATTTATATATGTTATTAATGTTAAATGTAATGTGTAAATTCCTAAAATTAATGGTGAGCCGTATGGTTCGTATCGAGCCGGATATGGATCAACGGCTGGCACTAGTAGCCTGAAAGTATCCAGAACCGCTCGTTTTCCAGGAATCTGGAAAACGCTTCGGTAGCCCTTCGTCACTCAATGAAGAACAGCAATTGTTGGTATTGGAACGTTTTAACGCTGGAGCACGCATTAGCGCACTTGTCAGAGAATTTGGCTCCTTACGGCAGGCTATGACTCGTTTGCGGGATAAGGCCGGAAGGTAATATGCAGTAATAGGCTAAAGACCATGATGGTTGTCAATCTGTAATGAATGAGTTTTTCTTCCTACTTTAAAATGAGTTTTATTATGAAAATCAGAGCATTATATACGGCGATGTTGTTTATCTCACCTGCCTGTCTGGCGCTGTCTTCTCCCGGAGAACAATATAGAACTACAAATCTGACATATGTCATTTCTGATTACCGGATGTCACTTGCGGCACTTCCTCTCGATTATTCTCTCCTGGAAGAAAAACAACTCCCCGGGGTTATGTTGCGGAAGTATAGCCTGAATTCACAGGCGTGGTCCCCGCAAGGCGTTGTCTCTCCGGAACGCTGGCAGAACGGGGTTGATATCTATATTCCTTATTCTGCAAGAGAAAATAATGCGCTTGTTGTTATCAATAACGGTAGCAACAACAATGGCTCTGGCAGTCCTGTGGCTCCAACAAACTTCAGTGAGGAAAAACTTACACGTATTGCGGTTGCCACACAAACTGTGGTGATCTCAGTCAGTAATGTCCCTAATCAGGTACTGAGTTATCAGGGAGTAACAACACCACTGGCTGAAGATGACAGTGTGGCATATTCCTGGAAACTGTTTATTGGTGATACTCAGAAATACCAGAACGCGTCCCTTCATGTCCCTATGGCAGCGTCGGTATCGCAGGCGTTCAGGCTGGCGAAGAAAGAACTGGCACAGCAGAAAATAACTAAATTTATTGTCGCCGGTGCCTCCAAACGTGGCTGGGCCGCGTGGCTGACTGCGCTGTCTGATCCGGACGTCGATGCTATTGTTCCTTTCGTTATGGACCTGCTGGATACTAAAAAGTCTCTTGAACACATATATCAGTCATATGGAAAAAACTGGCCGGTAGCTTTTTATCCCTATTATAAACAGGGCATTGACCAGCAGATTGGTACGGATGAATTTGCAAGTCTGATGACGCTTGAAGATCCTCTGACTTATCTGAATACCGATATGGGGGAGCACCTGAAAATTGATAAATATATTATTAATGCCAGCGGAGATGATTTCTATGTGCCTGACAACAGTCATTTTTATTATAAGCAGTTACCTGGCTCCAAGTCTCTGCGGGTTGTACCTAACTCCTCACATAACGGAATTATGTCTATTGCGGAGCAGTCGATTATAACCTTTGTTAACCGTTTTCAGAAGAAGCAAAAGCTCCCTGAAATTAAGGAAACAGTACAAAACAGTGGGGATGGGAAAAAAGAGCTGGCGGTAATCTTCTCAGAGAAGCCGGCAACCGTTTTACAGTGGACAGCCATAAACCCGGCCGCAAGGGATTTTCGTTATGCCTGCGATATTAAATACAACTCAGTTCCCGTCAGCCTGACCGGCGACAATCATACACTCAGCATTCCGCTGACGTCTCCCAGCGACGGATGGCAGGCCACTTACATTGAGGCCACCTTTAGTGACGGCTATGTGGCCACAACCCAAGTGTATATTACTCCTGATGATAAATATCCTGAAACAGCCCCTCCATCTGCAGGAGCTGCTTGTCAGACTATTCCGGGGAGGGGACTGATCCCATAAGCGCTAACTTAAGGGTTGAACCATCTGAAGAACGCGACGCCTCGGTGCCTCGTTAAGACGATGCCTCGCGTTCTTCAATTGCGTTTGTAGGCTGTCAGGGATACTGTCCCACGAATGGCCACCTGTAAGCTCCAGATGACCATTTTTGTTATTCTCCACAACGAGTTAGTTCTTCTTTTCGGATCCGGCACTTCTGGGGGGAAAATCCAGCGATGGCTGGATTATGTCGTCAATTAAAAATGCGGCGAGTAGATTAGCAAATATCCACGCTTTCGCGAGTTCAGGTTCCTTTGCACGCAAAGCATCCAGGTGCAGCAAACTTTTGAGCCGCTTAAAAGCCAGTTCAATTTGCCATCGCAGACGGTAACAATCAGCCACTTGCTCTGCTGAATATTCATCTTCCGATAATGATGTTAGCAATAGCACATGGCCTGCTGCTTCCAGCGTTTCCGCCTGAACTACTCGTCCTTTTCGACGATTCTCGCTGAGCAGTCGGGTTTTACTGATTAATGCTTTTTCGGGAGGAAGTGATACGGCAATGAGACGTGCAGGAAAGGGAGCTCCGGCTTTTTTATTACCTGAATTGCCTATCATTACAGTGGTTTCACCGTTCTTACCGCAATCCAGCCCGCGCAGAAAATCCATCATGTCAAAGCGCATTCCTTCTGCAGTTAACCAGCGCAATCCTCGCCAGTGAACCCGGACGATATAATCAGCTTCTCCAAAAGCAAGTGAGCGGATACATTCGGGACGCGAACCGAATCCCCGGTCAGCAATGCGTATCTCGTCTGCCGTTTGCGCAAATCGATCCAGCCGTTCAGCGTCTCTGCTGTCGGTTAGCTCAAAATCAGTGAACTAACAGGTATGAGGATCATATCCCATAGTTAGCGCTTATGGGACTGATCCCCTCACCTGTCCTGGCTGGGCAGCATGTTCCATGAATATCTCTATCATTTACCGGTGATCTTCCTGCTTATCTAATCCTGCCATGCGGCAGCTGCGGTTGTAAGTCGGCACTTTGTTATTTCATATGCGCAGGAGTAAAACCGCCGAAGCTTGGCGTAAGCTGGTACGCTCCTTTTGTTTTTTCTCTGTTGTTCTGGTAACTGATACTGATTCCCGGGTAGTTTTTTATAGGCGCATTCGGTTGTTTTTAATGATAAATAGCCCGTTGTATGCACTTATCGGCCGATGCTCCGCTCTGGCAGCCAGACGATGCTGAACAGAGGCAATGTGAGTCCACCAGTTTCTCATTACTGTAGATCCGCAACTCGTCATCCAGCGATATTCGTATCGATACCAGCTGACCACAAAGCGCTTCGGGAACGTTGTAACGATTACCGCCAACCCCAGACATTCTCTGCCAGGCGCATGTCGATACAGTTCTGACGAGCAGCTTACCTGCCTGTTTGCGTTTCAGAGCTTATTCTCTGCTGTCTGATAGCCACGGCTGAGACGAACAAACAGCATTGCCGTTGCGGCGAGTCCGCACAGCGCCGCGCACATGAGCCACCACCCCGGAGAACTCTTATCGCCGGTCAACTGGACCAATGCGGTGGAGATAGCAGGCGTCAGGCCGCCGAAAATCGCTGTCGCAAGACTAAAGGCCAGCGAAAAACCCACGGTTCGGACATAAACCGGCATCACTTCGGTCAGGGCCGCCACCATCGCACCGTTATACATGCCAAAAAAGAACGAGAACCAGAGCAGCACCAGCGTCATGCGGGTGAAGTCAGGGGCAGCGGTAAGCCAGTTCATCACCGGCCAGGTGGTGACGAGGGCGAGCAAGGTGATGCCCATCAGCACCGGGCGTCGCCCGATCCGATCAGAGATAGCGCCGCCAATCGGCAGCCAGATGAAGTTAGAAATCCCTACCAGCATGGTGACAACTAGGCTGTCACGTGCGCTCAGGTTCAACACCGTTCTCCCGTAAGTGGGGGTATAGACAGTAATAAAATAAAAGGTCGTGGTCGTCATCGCTACCAGCAGGGTACCCGCGGTGATGATGCGCCAGTTTTTAGCAATGGTGGTAAAAATTTCCCGGGTGTCCGGACGGTGTTTACGTTGTAAAAAGGCTTCAGTTTCCTGTAGTGAACGTCGAAGAACAAAAATCAGCGGAATAATCATGCAGCCAATGAAGAACGGGATTCGCCAACCCCATTCGGAGATTTCATCGTGTCCCAGCGTGACATTCAGACCGTAGCCGATCAGCGCGGCGACGACAATCGCCACCTGCTGGCTGGCCGATTGCCAACTGGTGTAAAAGCCTTTATTGCCTGGTGTAGCGATCTCAGAAAGATAAACAGAGACGCCGCCCAGTTCGACGCCAGCAGAAAATCCCTGTAGCAGACGCCCCACCAGGACCAGCACGGGAGCCAGCAGGCCGATAGTCTGATAACCCGGCACGAGGGCGATGAGCAGCGTGCCGCAGCCCATAATCGCCAGGGTGACCATCAGCCCTTTCCGTCGGCCGATCCTGTCGATATATGCGCCCAACACCACGGCCCCGATAGGGCGCATTAAAAATCCGGAGCCAAAAACGGCAAAAGTAAGCATTAATGCGGCAAACTCACTTTCGGCAGGAAAAAATGTCTTTGCGATATAAGTGGCGTAAAAACCAAACAGGAAAAAATCGAACTGTTCGAGAAAATTACCGCTGGTCACACGCAGTATTGCGCCGAACGTGCCAGCGCGCGATGGTTGTTGAGTCATTGAAGTTGCTCCACTGTCTTATCAGAATTATGTATAGAGGTAAGAGTTTGCGGGTTAGTCGCCTGCGACCCCCGCCTGTTTTCCACGTCGCTTCTCAATCGCCCATTTGAGTAAAGACGCGCAGCGGTAAAATCCGTGGGCAAATTTTCCGTATGGAATGGTCAAAAAAAGCGCCATAACCACGCCAAGATGGATGGCAAGCAGGATCCCCATCCATGAGGTGTCTCTTCCCGCCAGCAAACCTATACCGGTCAGGCTGGTCAGGAGCAGCAGTAAAATAAAACCGCGATCCATCGGTTTCTGTCGCGCGTCGCCATGCAGTGGCGAGCGCTTAAGGTTTAACCACAGCAGGCCTGCCGGGCCGACAATTAAACCGATTCCTCCGAGCGTGCCAAGCATGACCGGCACGCTGAAGAACGGGTAGGGGGCTTCCCAACCGGCGAAGTAGTGGTAACCCGTCGCCACCACGGTCGCGGCGAAACAGAGCATGAAGCCGTAGAAGGTGAAATGGTGGAAACGACGACGCCTCAATGTGAAAGCATCGTCCGCCTCGTTGCAGCCTTTGCCATGACCGCCGTCGAGGTATTTCAGCGTCAGCGCGTTGTGCGACGCTTCGGCAATTTCCGCCGGACGCGGCCCGACGGGAGAGATCTCGCGCCAGAAGCGGATCACCCCTGCCATTAGTAAACCGATCGCCAGCATGAAAACCGATCCAAACATCCATGCCAGCAGGTTGTGCGGGAAGATTTGGTAGAAATCACCGGCCAGCGGCGGATGGAGTAGCGATCCCTTCATCCCCATCGCGAGGAGTAAAAAGAGGATCAGACTAAAGACCAGTGCCAGCGTCACTGTGACGCCAGCCTGGCGATACAGCGCCCCGAAGGCCGCCGGTTGCGCGTAGTGTTGATACGTTTCCAGACGCACTTCCGCCATTGCTTTCGGCACGTTGATCGCAAACTCATGGGGTGGAGCATACTGGCAGGCGTGCAGGCAGGCGCCGCAGTTATGGCACAGGTTTGCCAGATAGTTAATGTCGGCTTTGCCAAATTCCAGTCGCTGAGTCATCGCCGGGAACACGGCGCAAAACCCTTCGCAATAGCGACAGGCATTACACACCTGCATCACCCGCTCGACTTCAGCTTCTGGCTCGGTGAGAATTTTGGCCTCGATGATCAGTTTTTCAAGCTGCTTCATGATGCGCCTCCTTACGTGCTGCCTGCGCGGCTTCTTTACCTGCGATGCGACCAAACGTGGTGCCGATGGACATGCCGACACCGGCGGTATAGCCCTTGCCCAGTACGTTGCCAGCCATCATCTCACCGGCAACGAACAGGTTACGGCTGGGGGTGCCTGCGAAGTGAACCGCAGCGTGTTCATTCACTTTCAGTCCCAGGTAGGTAAAGGTGATCCCCGGTCGCAGGGCATAACCGTAGTAAGGGGGCGTATTAATAGGCCGCGCCCAGTGCGTTTTCGGTGGCGTCAGGCCCTGCGTCGCGCAGTTATCCAGCTTCGTGTGATCAAACTGACCCGGCTGACAGGCCTGATTGTAGTGCTCCACGGTATGGGTAAAGCGTTCGGGATCCAGCCCCAACTGGCGGGCCAGTTCACTCAGCGTATTGGCCTGTGCGCCGGGGAAAACCGGCGGCATAAAGTGACCGATCGCTTTGCTGTCGATAATGGAGTAGCCAATCTGCCCCGGCTGTTGGGCAACCAGACGCCCCCAGATGGCATAGCGTTTCGGCCAGAAATCTTCGCCTTCATCGTAAAAGCGCTCCGCGTCCCGGTTGACTACCACACCAAGTGAGACGCAATCCACGCGGGTACAAATGCCGCCGTCGTACAACGGAGCCCGGGCATCAATCGCCACACAGTGGGACTGAGACGGATCGCCGATAATGTCAGCACCGGCATCGATCATAAACTTGAGCAAGACGCCCTGATTAAAGCGGGTGCCGCGAATGAGGAAGTTATCGGCTGGCCATTCGCCACGAGCGTTCTCTCCCCAGGCGTCGCGCAGCCATTCGCGGTTGGATTCAAATCCACCGGCGGCGAGTACGCAGGCTTTCGCCTCAATGCGCTCGTGGCCTGCCAGGGCTGCGATGAATTCGCCGTTGTGCAATTCAAGTGCCTGTACCGGCGTGTTGTAGCGAATCTGTACCCCCAGCTTTTCTGCGCTGCGGTAATAGGCGTTCACGAGGGCTTTACCGCCGCCCATGAAGAATGCATTGGTACGCGCCACGTGCAGCGCGCCAGAGAGCGGAGGCTGAAAATTAACGCCGTGATGACGCATCCAGTCGCGACACTGGGAAGAGGTCCGGATCACCAGTCGCGCCAACGCTTCATTGGTATTGCCTTCGGTGACACGCCAGAGATCCTGCCAGAACTCCTCTTCGGGATAACTCTCGACCAACACATCCTGTGGCGCATCGTGCATACAGCGTAAATTGCGCGTGTGTTGGGAATTCCCGCCGCGCCATTCCCGGGGCGCAGCCTCTAACAGCAGCACGGAAGCTCCTGCCTCACGGGCGGTTAAGGCGGCACATAACGCGGCATTACCACCGCCAATCACCAGTACATCAACCATCGTCTACTCCATTACCATTTAACTATTTGTTAAATTTGTAATTGAAATGTATACGTATGATTGTATGGGCGCTATAACGAATAGCTAAAGATGGGTTTAGGGAGCGTAAAGGGTTGCGCCTGGCCAATGACCGGTTTCAACGAGTTCACGCATGACTTTTGTGAGTATTACGCGGACTGCAAGACCGGCAGGGGTGAGTTCATCGTCCGACAGACTGACCAGAAAATTGGGGCGGCTGAGGACAGGATTATGGACGCCGATCACTCTTAGCGCTTCCCTCTCAAGATGCGAAATGGCTGCACCGGGTTGCAGCGTGGCGCCGAGTCCGCTGCCAACGGCGCGCATCAGTAACGTCAGGCCGTCAATTTCCGTGGCAATATCGACCTTCAGTCCGTGTTCCTGACAGATGGCTTCCAGTCTGCCACGCAGGCCGTGTCCCTGGCTTGGCATGATCAGGGGAATATTCGCCAGTTGAGCAGGCGTTATGGTGTCATCCGGAATATCCGCCAGCAGCTCGTGTGTGCCAATCAGAAACAGGCGCTCCTCAAGAACCGGTCTGGCGTTCCAGCGCAGGATTTTCTCTTTTTGAAACACGACCGCCAGATCAATCTGGCGCGTGTTGATCATCCGTTCCAGATTACCCGACAGGCTTTCCACCACATGCAGGCGAACGTCGGCGTAATGTTCCCGCATGGCATGAATAAACGGTATTCCCAGGATGGAGGCGGTGCTGGGGGCCATGCCGACGCTGACGTGTCCAGAGAGACGCGCCTCGCGAGAGGCCAAGATCGCATCATCGGCGTGGCGTAGCGCCAATTGTGCCTGCGAGTAAAAAGCCAGACCGGCGTTAGTGGGCGTGACGCCGCGCGAGGTTCGTTGCAACAGACGAATGGAGAGTTCATTCTCCAGCCTCGTCATCTGTTGACTGAGTGCTGAGACACCGATGCCGAGATCAAGCGCCGCAATGCCCATACTACCGGTTTCCACAATACGGACAAAATAACGTAGCTGGCGAAGTTCCATTGCGATTCTCCGGAGAAGGCTGGGATATTTACATTAAATCAACATGCTGTCAGAAGAAAGCACTGAGTAGAGAATGGCGCGCATAACAAAACAACCGACAGGTTGACTTTTCAGAATAGGGGCAGTTTGGTGATCGTCACCAGTATATGCAGCGTCAGCTGCATGGAAGGCGGCACTTCATTGTTGCATATGGCACAGTAGTAAACCGCCGAAGCCCGGCGTAAGCCGGTACGTATTGATAGGTTTCACCTATCCCATCCCTGCCCTGCGAGGCCATGCGGGCTTTTAGCGATGATGAAGTATAGATAAGCCCTTTTAACCCCGTTAGCGCGGCGTAGCCGCGCTGTATCGGGGACTTAGTGCTGACAGCTTGCTGGCAGTACTTAGGGGGCTGTATGTCAGAGTTTAAGCGATTTTTCTTGACGGAACACGGTAGCTGCTAAGCTATACCCGCTTTCAGCCATGAGAGAGCTTCTGTGCGCGGTCGGAGTGGTCCCGACGAGGGGTTACCCGAAGTCGGGGCGTATCTCCGCGTTAGCGGGCCGTCAGGGCCGCTTACGAGCGTGTACTTCAAATCTTCCAGCCAGAAGATTGACAGCGATGATAATGTAGTTACAACATTCATAATTAAAAGCGACTCTGTTCCGGCCCTTTGGGCCGGGGCGGGGCCGCTTTTCAGTTATGAGGGGGGCTTTGCGGTTTCAGTTCTGCGCGGGACCGGGGTTTTTCTGGTGGTTGTATCTGAGTGTTGTAACTAAAGTGGCTCCGGTCGGGGCCCGCCGCTTGCGGTGGGAGGTGCATATCTGTCTGTCCATAGGACAGGCAGTGAATAGGTTTTCTTTTTAAATGAATGTAGTTAAGTAGTTTAAAGGAGATATAAACAGGTGTTTAAAAGATACATTGCACCCTGTAAGGCTGGCGGATGGCGCTTTATGACATGAACGGTTGTAACCTTATGGGGAAGTCCCTTGCAGTTAAATGTGGATAAGCAAAATTCCTCGTCTGTGAGGCGTGTTTTGTATCAAAAACAGGAGGGACCGGATGCACCTGAAGGTGGATGATGAGGTTGTTTTTTGTATGCGGTGCTGTTTTTTTGTTCGCCGACAGGCTTCAGGCGTGCAGATGCCTCCGGTGCGGGCCGGATTATTCAGAGGAGGTCACTTTCAGGGGGAAGCTGTGGCCAGCCGGCTGTAATTACGGTTACGTGACAGAATCATGCGCTCTTTCACACGACGCTCCACTTCGCGTTTTACCGCCTCACGATTGGCAGTGAAGCGCCCTTCCGAGATTTCACGCGTCAGCTGCCGTTTCACCAGGGTGACGATATCCTGACGTTCCCTGTTCGCATCACGACGCGCACGGGCACGCTTTATTCCACGGGACTTAAGCTCTGTCTGGTAACTGCGGAAACGCTCACGCACAAAACGCCAGGCTTTCGCTATCAGTTCATCCATACCCAGGGTATCCAGTCCCTGCTTTTTGCGCTGTCTGTTTTCCCATTCAACACGACTGCGGCGCGCAGCAACTACTGCATCCTCAGACACATCAAGGGCGGCAAATAGCGCCGGTGTGAACGTGATATCGGTCGGAATGTAGCACCCGATAAGCGGATCATATTCCGTCTGGTAGGTAATCAGTCCCAGCTCTGCAAGGAACGTCAAGGCTCGGGTGGCCCGGGTGATGGAGAGTTTTCCGGCAGCAGACTCCGTCGCCAGTCCGCACTCAATGGCCAGCGTAGTGATGGAGCACTGGACGCGGTTGGCCAGCGGGTCATAGTGAAAACACAGCCCCTGCAGCAGCGCATCAATAGCCCGGCGACGCAGTACCGGTGGCATGCGCCGACGCAGTCCCTTCGAACGGGCATGTGCCACATGAATGGCGAAATCAAAACGGGAGGTGAAGCCCACCGCCTTTTCCATCAGTTTTTCGCAGAACTTCAGCGTTCCGGCACCTTCACGGGGTGTGAACACCGGATTCGGGTTTTTAACCTGTGAATAGTATTTTTGAAGGAGATCAGCCATGTCCCCCTCCAACACTATTCCCCCTCCTACGGGCGGCAACTAGCTCGTCTGGGCCGACACGTAAAGTTTCGAACATATCTGGTCTGAACCAGATGGTTCCTCCATCAAAAGCGATGAGATGAAGATCATTATCAAGAGTTTTGAGGGCTCTCCAAACACGAGTGTATGAACCTCCACTACAAACTGAAAGCTCTTTAACAGATAAGTTAACTTTGTTCGTATCAGGGATGTAGTGTGCGCACATTACTTGTACGAGGGAAACATAAAAACTAACCATCGACGCGCTGATTTTATTTTTACGTTTGCCATGCGCTATTGCAAGAAAACCTCTGATGAAGATCAGATGCTTGAAGGAGTCAAAATGAGCCCTTTTCTGGAGAAGGCAGCAAAACGGGTGAGGATACTTGCTGGAATCAATGTGAAGATCTGATTCAATCCCACCCGCTATTACTGAATGTGTTTCATGATTAGCCACACCATCCTGCACTTACAATGCACAGAAGGAGTGAGCACAGAAAGAAGTCTTGAACTTTTCCGGGCATATAACTATACTCCCCGCATAGCTGAATTGTTGGCTATGCGGTTTTATGGGGCCCCGGTAATCTTTCTAGTCGCCAAACTTGAAGAAGATTATCGGGGTTTTCGCTTTTCTGGCTCCTGTAAATCCACATCAGAACCAGTTCCCTGCCACCTTACGGCGTGGCCAGCCACAAAATTCCTTAAACGATCAGCAATCTACCACTCACTCCTGAGATAAGCAAGAATGTGAATATTTACGAAGTCGCTCTGCGTTTCAACTCTGATTCAATCAGTTTTTCAAGCATCTGCGCCTGAGTAATACCTTCCTCATCCGCCAGTTCACTCAGCCTGTCTTTTAACCGGGCCTGAATAACCGCATGAAAAGCCTTATGAGTGTTGCTTCTGCGAGCCAGAGAAGCTCTTTGCCTCTCTCTGGCCGGAACAGGGTTACCTTTCCGGTATGTACGCTTGGTGCCTGATGAGGAAGTCACTGCATTTTCTGTCTGCGACATCTCGCCTCCTCAATTCTCAAACAGGGATCGTTTCGCAGAGAATACTACAGTTTTTTGAAATCAGCGACTTGAAAGTTGTGACGATGATCTGTGTTGGCGCACAAATCATGTCTGATTACGACCGTTTAATGTGATTTTGATAATGAAATGACTGAAAAGCTGGAAATGCCTTAGCCAGGGTGCCGGCCCCGGGCGGGACCGGCTGTTTCTGGTATATAGGATGTCTGCCCCTGAAATACCTCACACTTCCGGAAAGCGGGGACTTCCGTGCTTCGTAGGCCAGAGTTACCTGCACCACTGTATTTCCTCTGTGAATATTCAGCTCACATAACCGTTCCCTGAATATCAGTGAAAAACACAACACCATGGCGCACACGGCGAGCAACCCGATAAGGGCATATTTCGTCATAAACTTTGACCTCTCTGCAAAGAAGAGGCTACAATCAGTAGTGTTAAGGTACTTCATGCAGACCTCACGAGTTAATGGATTAACGAGTGGGGTCTTCGCATTTCTGGTACCTGCGTCTTGCCTGAACCAGAAAGGCTCAGACACCCGCCGCGATAATACCACATTCCCTGTTGCTGGCTATTACCCCCATTTGCCTGTTTTTGTTACAAAAACGCCGGGAGCGGGGGAAAACTTACTTTTTCCCGTTTCCGGGGGGGACAACTGAGCATTGCGAACGCGTCAGCTACGATGTTCCGGTGATTGCTGATCAGCCCCTGTTGTATTCATAAACTAATTAACATTCATTCCGTCTGGTGCATAAATCTGCCCGTGAACATCTGCAGACAATACCGACCATAAAAAAATAAATAATCCCAGTAGAATATATTTCCTCATATTATTATCCATAACAAATAAATGGCACCTGTACACCTGTATTTCAGGCAATCCTGAATATTGCAGCGCACATTGAATAAGACGTTATTTCGTGACATTAATCACAAAATATAAAATCGCGACTTAATACGGAAAAAACTCTGTGCTACTCAGAACTGACTGGTCATACTGCCCGACCGGATATTAAAAAAGCAAATCTCATAAACTCCTTTCAGCCTTCTGACTCCTGGAGTAATGAAGGCTGCTTTTTCGTTACACCCTTCCCCGGCAGCGCCGGTAGCAGTGTTCAGCCCTTTTTCGGGCAAACTGCTGCCAGTCTGTCCGGGGCGCAACACAGGCAGCCCGTCGCCATCCTTCTGCCGCTTCCATCCAGCGTCCACTGACCTCCAGAATAACGGCCCGGCTTCCGGCACGCTGCCAGCGCCAGACCTGACCGTTCCGTGAACTGTTTCTGAATCCATTCATCTTTATCACTCCTCTTTAACCCGTCAGTATTATGGTGTTAAATAATCTACTGAATTGGCTTCCTTTCGGGTACGGAAGTTATTTCCTTTTAAGCCTTATTTCCCTGCCTCCTCTCTCTGATGGAGGCTTTTTTTACTTCTCATCAAGCACGGCCTGAAGTTCTGCCTTTATCCGGTTCTGGCGGCGGATTTTATCCAGACGCTCTGCCGCATACGCTTCCTCCTCCTGAGAAATATGCTCCGTCACATACCCTTCCGTGTCATACCGGCAGGCACCGGCTTTCATGGCACACAGATAGCTTTCTGAACGGGTGATGGCCTTCAGCGCCCTGCGCAGTTTTTTATGCGAGAGCGGGATATTCCGCTGCGCCACGTCTTCCAGTAACACGTCCCGGATACCGCAGGCCAGAAGCCGGGGGGTGTCACCGTCAAATAATCCCGGCCACCAGGGCTTCAGGGTGTTCACGGCTTCATCCAGTGTGGGCAGGTTCAGATAAATGGACAGCGCCTGTCTGGCCTGCGCTTTTTTTGCCGCCAGCTCTGCCTCCCGAGCCGCTTTCTCCACCAGCTTCTGCTTTTTCACCTTCCATTTTGGTGGCGTGGTGACATTGATGATGGTTTTCCGGTTGCGGACAGGCGCTGTTCCCTCTGTCTTCCGCTTCAGTGTCAGTACCGGTCGCTTCTGCTCTGTCATGCTGTGTTCTGCCTCTGACGAATCATCCTCTTGCGGCCAAAGATACCATACCCGTCACAGCGCCAGAACGCCCAGCACAGCCAGATGACAGGCATAGAACGTCGGGAAAAAATCCCCGGGCCAGAAACGGGGTAATGATTTTCCTGCACACGACACCAGACCAACGGTCAGCACCGTCATCACAAGGCCGGCCACCGCCGCTGCATCACTGGTGGCAAGGTTAAGCGCCGGAATAACAGCCAGCAGGCAGGCGACCAGCGCCAGACGTTCCATTCTGTCTTCCGCCCGGTACAGCCTGTGGCTGACTGCCAGCATCAGCAGCCCGGCAATGCCGTAACTGGTGCCGGAGAAAGGCAACCACATTGCCAGAAGCAACATGGTCTCTGCGGAACGCCACCAGGTGCGCGTTTCACACCATGTCAGCACCTGTGCCGTAACTGCAAAGGCAAACAGGATATTCCCCTCATACCAGGGAAAGCCGGCCAGATAATATGCGAACTGGGCAATCACCGCCCATCCCCACAGCCGGTTAATGGCCTCCTGCCGGATATGCGTATGACGGGACAGATTCAGCCCCCACACCAGGGCAAACAGCGGAAAGGCCCCACGCCCGACCAGAAACATCCACGACTGGTCCAGATGCAGAATGCGGTTTGCATGGTCCAGAACCATCAGCACCAGTGCCACCGTTTTGATGATATCCCGCTGTCCGGGTGACCAGACCAGCAACGACTGCAACCAGGTATCGGTCCGGGCAGCCAGTGAATCATTACGTGTTGTGTTCGTGTTATCCGTTGTCATCAGCGTTTATCTTCCTGTATCAGTCTCCGCCCAGGGTTTTCTCTTTCTGCAGGGCACGAACCATATCCCGCTCCATCTGCTGCAGTCGCTCCTGCAGCAGATTTTCCCGGGCAACATCCCGGACCGCTTCCCGCACCCGTTGTGGTTCACGCAGTACACTCTCCGGCAGCGCGGCTTCCCGTTCAGATATGGCAGACCGGTCACGCTCCAGCCCGGCAATATCCCTGACAGCCTGCTCTGTTTTGCCGTCCGGCAGGTCAGGTTTGTTCTCTGCCATTTTACGGACAATTTCATCCGCACGGCGTTCCGTTTCACGGCGGATGGCCTCTTCAGCTTGCCGCTGTGCCAGTACCTCTGCCGTGACCGGTTCGCCATTTCCGGCTCCCGGCTGAACGCTGTTGTCCGGGATATCCCCCCACACGCGACCACCGGTGATGGTACCGGGATTCCACGGACGACCTTCACCGGCGATTCTTACCACCACACCGCTGTCAGGATTATCACGGGCAATCCGGACACCATCCTGCATATTATCAGCCAGCAGGCTCTCTCCGTTACGGCTGCCCTGCAGGGCCACGAACTGCGCATCCCCACTGCCTTTCACCCGGCCTTCACCACTGAAGCCCCGCAGCCCGTTTCCGTCATCCGTGGTCAGCGGATTCAGCCAGATACCAGCTGACTTGCCGTTACGGTCAAAAGCCGGCAGTGCCACATACGGCTGCGGATATTTGCGCCCGGGTGCAATAAACCGTGCAGGATTGTCTCCCCCGGCCAGCCCTGCCTGACGGAGAACGGCACGGCCGGCCGCCACGTCCCGCAGCTCCCGCGCCGTACTGAACAGCCGCTCTGCATTCATGACCTCCCGGTCCGATTTCGGCTCAAGCACATCGTGGGCAGTTCCTTTCTGTACGGCATTGTTAATGGCATCCGTCCAGCCCTGACGGTTATCGGTATACACCTGCACATGCTGCTTCATACGCGACAGGGCCACGTAGGCTGACTCAAAGCCGGCCATCTGTTTCCGGCTGCCTTCCGTACCTTCAAGCGCGATGGCAAAGGTTTCACTTGCCCCCTGCGCACCGTGGGCGGTGATGGCATAGGCCAGGTCAATATGTTGCTCTGCCCGCTCCTGACCGTGGCGAATCACCCGGGTCTGCTGTCCGTCCGACAGCGTGACACTGTCACCGGAAACCGCTGTCACCGTCCAGACGCTGTTGGCCACATAACCGCGCTCCCGGTCACTCTTCGTGAAGCGCATCCGGTCACCGGTTCCCACCCGGATGGTGTCCGGGGTGTACAGTGTGACGCCTTCAGCCACCGCCTCCCGGGGCGAAATCAGCCGCGTGTTACCTTCAGCATCCTGCAGGGTTATCAGCCCGTCATCCCTGCTGATACCGGCAATCCGGTGATACACATTATCCACCAGGGCAAGTGCGTCCCGATGTGTCTCCCAGGTGGAGAGACGACGCAGCTCCCCGTCGCGTATATTCGCTGTGTTCAGGACAGGCACCATGACCTGCTCTTTTCCCAGCTCACCGGCCTTTTCCCGTGCATCATGAATCATGCTGTTCAGCACGCGCCGGTCCTCATTCAGGTGCGTGACAATCAGCGTCTGCTCCCGTGCTTCCGGTGTTCTGCCGGTATAGTCGCGGACAATGGCTTCATACAGTGTCATGGGGACATCCGGGAAAGCCTCGCCTTTCAGCATCGCCTTCTGCTGCGCTTCTGCCAGTTTCGCTTCCTGGCTGTGACTGAACTCCATCACGGAGTGCTCCGGTGCCCATGCGCCCTCCAGACGTGGCACCTGAGACGGTTTCACACTCTCAAGCCCGGATAGTGCCCTTTCCACATCCCGGTTAATCAGGTTGTATACCGCCTCCCGCAGTTCCGGCGTCTGACGCACAATCTCCTTCATGATGGCCACATCGGCAGCACTGCGCGTCTGCTGGAGACGGAAAGGCTGACCGGGCGCGATGGCCTGCAGCTGGTCCGTGTCACCACTGGCCACGGCACGACCGCCACCGGCCGCAATCAGGGCGTATGCCCGTGCCATGTCGGTATTGCCCACCATTGAGCTCTCATCGAGCAGGAACAGCGTGTTGCTGAAATCCGGCGTTTCTCCGCTGCGCTGCTGCAGCTGCGTGTCATGCAGAAAAGACGCCAATGTCTGCGCATCCACGCCGGCGCTGCGCATCTCCCCGACCGCACGGTGTGTGGGACCCAGCCCAACGACACGGGGACGCTCACTCTCCGGCAGCATGTTCACGGCTGACATCACCGCCCGGAACTGTGTGGTCTTACCCACACCTGCATAGCCCTGCACCACCGTGAAGCGGTCGGACGTTTCCAGTATCATGCGGGTGGCGGCGCGCTGTCCTGATGTCAGTTTCTCCATGAGTTCGCCAGGTACTCTCTCCATCAGCGGCGTGACCGCCTCCTTACCTTCGAGAATATGGCGAAGAATGCTCTTTTCTGCCTCATACGACGCACGGGAAACCAGCAGGCCTGTGCCATAGTCTTTTGCCACATCCACATACAGTAAATCACCCCGTTTTATCTGCGCATCGATTTCCCCTCCCAGTTCAGTAAAACTGGTTCCTTCTGCAGCAAACGACTTCGCCTCTGTCAGCAGGTCCACCATGCTGAAGGCCAGGTTTTTACTTTCCAGCACAGGAAGGGCCAGATGAATGGCCTGCTGTGCCGGCGTGTGAAGCCCGGCTTTCTGCAGACTGATAGCGGTTTCCAGCAATGTCTCACCGGCACGCGCCTTTATCTGCTCAGAAACCACCGTAAAGGAGGGATGGCGGGCAAGTTTTTCCGCAGTACGGGTTTCATCTAGTGAGGAATACAGCCGGACATCACGACCGCTGCGGGCCAGACCGTTCAGGGTGGCGTTGTCCATTGCCATCTGTGTGACGGAGGCAAAAACCTTCGCACTGTCGCTGACGGAATGCCCGGGCGTTTCCACCCAGCCGCTCTCCAGCTTCAGTGCCGTGAACGGTGAATCAGCCACAGGCAGGGAGGCCGGTTCAGCCCGTCCCGGCACAACAACCGTCATCGCGTCCTCGCTGACGGATGCCACCTGCAGGAGGTCACCGCCGGAGACGCGGAGTCCGGGAATTTTCCCGGTCACCCTCAGACGCTCGCCGTCTGCCACCGGCATTTTTTCCGGCCGGAACAGCGACCAGCTGCTGTCCAGGGAGGAAATACGCACCACCTGCGTTTCACCCTGCGCATCCCGCAGGGTCAGGCTGTGACTCTGCGCCGTCACCCGGTCGATAACATAGCGGTCATGACTGCGTGTCTCCGGGTTCCACTGCTCCATCACCATCCCCGGACGGTACATATCCCGCAGATAACGGCTCCGGCTGTCCAGCCAGACCGGTGACAGGGCGGTCATGGTTACCTCCGGGTGTCCGAGCACGCCCTGTGTTTTCAGCTCACTGCGAATGGCCTGTGTCAGTATGGCCTGTTCCCGTACCCCGCTGACCTGTGCCACGCTCTCTTCTCCGGCTTTCACGCTGGCCGCAAAATCTCCTGCCAGCCGGGCATAGCGGACATTACGGTCCGGTTCACTGATGATGGTGGCCGGCCGCTGTTCTCCCCCCTGCCAGCGATATGTGTTCACCCCGGCATCTTTCATGGCCATCAGTGCACTGCCTGTACCGGTTCGCTGCCCGCTGTCGGTTATCAGGACCTGTACGTTATGACGTGCAGCACCGTCCAGCAGGGTTAACGTCTCTTTCAGGGAGAGTTTTTCGCCCTGGTCAACGATAACAGTATTGCCCGGCGTGAAGGCCATGCCCTCCTGCAGCTGACGACGTCCGGTTATCAGCTCACCGGACAGCCGTTCATCCTGCTTCAGGTTCATCTGCGAGCGACGGTCAGCGGCGATAATCTGCACCTCCCGCCCCTGCTCCCGGGCCATCATGACCAGCTCCGCCACCCGCTCACGCTGCCCGGCTGCACCGCCCTGCCCGGACACAATAGCCAGCGACGGGCGATCCTGTGCCAGAACACTGACCGCATCGCTGTAACCGGCCGTCCGGGGGACACTTTTCTCCGGATGTACGGTCACCCGGTTCTGTTTCATGATGTCACGACTGAGTGCCCGGACTGACAGCTCATCGAGCACATGAATCCCGGACGTGAACAGCCCCTTCTCACGATCGAGGGGGATAAGCTGCTCACGGCTGATGGCCTCATCGATACCGGCGCGTGCCCGTTCAATCACACCATTTTCCGGCGGCAGTATGCCGACCGTTCTGGCCAGCACGTCCGTGTACGTAAACTGCACTTTGCGTTCACTTAATCCGGCAATCGCCTGTGTCACCGCCTGCTGCACATCCGGCCCGTCCGGTGAAGCAGGCCCGGGCGCCTGCGTGCGGGTCTCCGCCCGTTGATCCTCCGCGTCACGATACGCCCGGATGTCGAACCCGGTTTCCCTCAGCGTCTGCATCCATTCAGCCATTCTGACTTCAGGATCGACGTGCTGTTTGGATTTTCGCGTATCCAGTGCCGCCACATCCCGGGATTTCAGCGAGGCATCTTCCCCGACGGCCTCCCGGATAGTCTGTGAGCGTCCGGAAAAGGCCTCCACCGGTACGCCCGGCATCTCCCACATACCGTGCTTACCCACCACTTCGGTTTCATAGCCCAGCGCCTCAACCTGCTCTTTCAGTTTTTCCCGGTAGAGCCTGCCAAAGGCAATCTGATTAGCGTACACATTCTCAATGAACCCCGTTTTCCCCACTTTGTCACTGCTCAGTGTCTTCCACTCACCGTTATGCTGCGTAACATTAGCCACCACCGCATGCGTGTGTAACTGTGGTTCCTGATCGCGACTGGTGTCGTGGTTAAACAGTGCCATCACCAGATTACCGGTCAGTACCGTTTCTGACTGTCCGTCCGTCATCACCCGTGTGGAGGCCAGCGCCTCCACCTGACGAACAGCAAAGTCCACGGCCTGGTTATGTGCATCAATCAGGCGCTTATCGCCACCTAACATGGCCATCATGGAGACACTTTTGGGGGCGGAGAAGGTCAGGTCGTAGCCGGGACGATGCTTATTACTGCCATCCTGCATGCGGCTTAGATCCGCTCCGTCCGGCAGCCTTCCCTCCAGAAGACGGGTAAAAACATCCTTATCGACACTGCCCTGCAGTCCCAGCTGTTCAGCCCCCCTGCCGGCCCAGCGTTCTCCCATGCTGCCCAGTACATAGTAATTATCCTTGTCGGTATAATAGTTACCGGCACTTCCGGCCGATCTGACCTGCGCGATACTCATCATCAGAAATCATCTCCCGGCTCAACATCCTCCCCACGCTCCCGGTGCACATTAATGTTCACCTCTTCACGACGCTGCATCTGCTGCTGGATGTCCGGATGATTTTCCTGTTGCCATGCCTCATAAGCGGCCATATCCACCACTTCACCGGATTCACTGATCCCGGGTGGCAGTTGCTGTTCCATCTCTTCTTCCGGTTTCATTTTCAGCTCCTGCTCGATCCCCCCTGCCGGAACATTCACACCTGAATCTGACTTCTTATCGTTTATGGCAGGAGACACCGGCTGTTGCGGCTGTTGCGGCTGTTCAGCCTGAGTCACGTCTTCTCCGGAAACAACTTCCGGCACATCCGGTTCGAAGAGGCTGGCCATCTGACGACCTTCTGCTTCCCTTGCGGCAAGTACGGCACTCAGACGGTTCTCCATTTCCGGGTTGATGTCACGCGGAATAAACTCAGGGGCAACCTTCGGACGTGCCTGATATTTCAGTGAGAGTTTTACTGCCGGATACGGTCCGGGCAGGGTGACATAACAAGTCAGATCCGGCAGAGACTGAATGTCGGAATAACTGACCAGCGTCTGGCGCTCCATATCCTTACCGGTCGATACCCCGTCACGTACCGGATCAGCACCGTAGGAATACTGCTCGCTGGCTTTCAGGTGCTCTTTCTCACCAATCTCACCGGCAGCGAACTCTGCAATCTTATGGCTGGGAGAACGGAAAAAGGCACGAGTGTTCATGACGTCAAACAGCGTGGCAGCCGCTTTCTCACCGTAGATATCTTCCAGCTGGGCATAGGACTGGATACCAAACACATAACAGCCACCGAACTTACGGGCTTCCGGCAGGATCTCCACCAGGTCCGGCAGTTTGTGTAACGTGGGTAGCTCATCACAGAAAAACCACACACGACGGTTACGGTTTTCTCCCATTGCCAGCAGACCACGAATGGCAATGGACAGCCACATGGAGATCACCGGCTTCAGGGAGGCATGGGTGTCGGCATTCGACGAGATAAACAGCCAGCCGTTTTTCTGATCTTCCCGGACACCCCGCATCCAGTCACGGATGGTAAAAGACTCACCGTTATACTCAATCCCCTGCAGGTAACGGATGGCTTTCACGTAGTTGGTCAGCACAGCACGGATGGAAATCGCCGTTTTCTCAATTTTCTCTTCCACCAGGTTGGCCGCCGGTGAATTACGCAGGAAGGTACGCAGTTTTTCGATTTTGATGGAAAGCAGTGTGTCCACCAGTTTGCTGTAGCTGCGGTTGGGGTCATTACGCATCAGGTACGCCGCTTCCGCAAAAATGGTACGTCCTGAACCCTGCCAGAACGGGTCCTCTTTTGTGCCCATCGGGATCAGAGTATTTGCGGTATTATCAAAATCCGGCTGTGTCAGGCACTCCTTCCACAAATCCCAGGCGGCACAACGGGCATCCAGCGGATTCAGGATTTTATCGATGGAGGGATCATAGTAACTTTTAACAAATTCCCCTGAACGGTCATAAATCACCACCATATCTCCACGCTGACGGGCGTAGTTGGCCAGACGACGGATAACTTCCGACTTACCGGCCCCGACCGTGCCGTGCAGACAGAAGTTCTGGATTTCGGAATCCCGGATAATCGGCAGGTCGCCAATCCGTATATCGGAGTCCTTGCCGTCTTTTTTCAGCATCCGGGCAACGTCTTTCGGGTTCTCCGTCAGCTGACGACCACCTGTGACTTCATTTTCGCTCTGTTGTTTACCCTGACGCCCCAGAATCCAGGAGACAACAAAGAAGGTAATCAGGCAAATAACCAGTGCCACAACTGTAGCCAGAACGAATGCGGACCATAGCTGCTCTCCGCACCAGATCATATATTTATCATGCAGTACCTGAGCAGCGTTCATCCGGAAGGTTTTGCCGTAATACTGGATCTCATAGACCGGCTGGGACTTGATTAAATCCCGCATGCCTTCCAGCGTGGTACACCACCAGTAAATACAGCCGTTCACAAACGTCTGCCAGCTTATTTTTACCCATAAAACCAGACCAACGAGTATCCAGAAAAAAATAAACAGGCAGTAAAGCATGATATTGGCGATCTGGCTGAACATGCGGATACGCATGGACGCAATCTGACCGCCCTGGGTCATATCCTTTGCGTTAAAACTCATGATGATATTCCGAAGAAAAAAGTCAGTCGGACTGATTATTAATGATGAAAAGATTAATAACCGTTAAATTCCGGCTTCGCCGGCAACACTTCACGGTCGCACAAAGAATTTGCACAACCGCTCAGTGTTTTCATATTTATTTCGGAAACGCCGGGGAGAAATAAAATTTATTTTATTTCTTTCCGGGGTTGGACAACGAGCAAAGCGAGGCGTCAGTCAGGAGGCCGGTCAGACCAGCCTCCGGAAGATAATCAGAGAATATTTGCGATTGATTTGGCCAGCTGGTCTTCGAGAACAGGCTTCGCCTCTTCAAATTTCAGGTTAACCTTGTTCGCATTTGAGACCACACGGGTCTGGTATTTATGCTGGTTACCTGTTTCAGTACTGGTCTGAATTTTCGCACCTGATGTGCCCTGACGCAGGGCGGCAACATTATCCGTTGTCACCGTTGCCTTAGTACGCTCTGCAATCTGCACATCCGTGATCATGGTATAGTTCACATCTTCCACCATCGCATCTGCAGCCATACCCACCAGACCGGCAGCAAGGCCCACACCGAGTGTGGCACCGGCAGAACTGGAATTATATCCGGTGATACCGGCACCTAACGCTGCACCAACTGCTGCGCCCTCATAACCACGGTTCAGCCATCCCTGAGACTCCCGCAGATCCATCTTATCGGCCTTCAGCACATTCGCCTGAATCCAGTAGTAGGCTTTATCCGGAGAAGTCACCACCTGATATCCTTTTGCTTTCACAGCATCAGCAATTTTGCCCTGCAGCCCACTCATGTCTTTATCAGACGTGTTTTTGATCTGCAGAAATACCGTGCGTTCGCTGGCGGGTTCAAGCCAGATGGTCTCACTCATCTGAGTCTTCACCTCAAGGTTACGCTTCTTGATTGCTGTGCTCATCGCACCACACCCTGAAAGGGCCAGAGTGGAACTGACCAGTGCAACCATCATCAATTTTTTTGTTTTCATCCAAAATATCCTTTTAACTAACAGACTCTTTTTTGAACAGTCCTATTACTGAGGCTATAGCTGAGAGATTATAACGATTTATATCTATGGTATACACCAAGAAAAATAATATGAATGTAATCATTAGTGCAAAAACATATAAGATAGAATGCATAAACGAAACCATAGAAAAAACAATCAAAAACAACAAAATATATGTCTTACTCTTAGAATACATAAAATTTATTATTTTTGAATCCTTTCTGAAACTATCAGGAATCGCAAGGTATAACATCATTCCATTTGTAATAGCCACAAAAAGCAGGAACCCCATCATTCCACTAGCACATATATCAAAGCCAACATCCCTGACATCACTTTTAACCGATACTAAACGCAGAAAAGTTGGCCATAATAAAACCCATAAAAACACATAAGTTCCCGGCTTTATGACTTGTAATAATGATGGGATATTAACACCCTCTACAGAGAGTACCTCCTTTAGTTTTTGCATCTCCATTTTTATATCATAGTGAGTGATCATAATGGCCCCTTCAATCGTTCTTTCTTATCATCCACCATCTGTTTTAACGCATCTTCAGACGGTGTTGGCATTAATTTCTGTCGTTTATTTTCTTCATTATATCTGTTGTTTTGTTGAATTTCTTCCTGTTTGTGATTATTTTTTAACTCTGAATATTGTCTGTCTACAATATTTTCTTCGCCATGAATACTATTCTGAGTATCTCCGATATTCCCTTTATATTCTGTGACCATATTATCAACCTGATGTTTTACATCATTACGGATATTACTGTCCTGCGTTCTTTGATCAATAATGGCCTGATGCCCCTGATGGTCAGCAATAATATCCTGGCTGCCACCACCCGAAGGTACGCTCTCCATTCCTTTACCAATATCCCCACGGGATTCACGCCAGGCATTATCAACACCAGGCTGCACCTGTTCCTGAACAAAAGACCATGCCATCGCCCGACGGCGTTCTGCAATCTCCGGTGAACTGGTGTTTGTCAGAATAGCTTCGGCATCCTGCGGTGCGTGTTTCATCACATACTGTGCAAACTGTTGCGACAAATCTTCGCTCATCTGCCCACTCATGCTTTCAGTACGGGATGCCATTTCAGCATATTCATGGCTGCGGGTCATATTCGTCGTGTACTGGTCGTAACTCTGTTTCGCTGAGTTCAGGGCTGCAGACAACTGGTCCACGCGGGAATCGGCATTATTGTCAGTATGGCTGCCGGATTCACTGACTTTGCGACTGGTAAAGTAATCGCTGGCCTCTTTAAAGTCCTTACTGGCTTTAGCATCGATATCATGGCGAGCATCATGGGTAGCCCTGCTGCCACTACTTGCTGAATGTGAGTCATCATCCGTTGCATCCAGGCTCCCCTTAAATCCACCTCTGATGCCTACCCCACCACCAACACCAAGAATTTTAGGTTTAACCCCCCATTCAGCATGAGCATCAGCATACATTCCACCAGATAGCCTGGTACTTGTTGATGCCAGTTCCTGAGTCGCCTGCTCATTACTGATATTATGCGCCTTCGCATAGCTTTCCACTGCACTGCGCATACGGCTGGCCATCATGGAGTCCTGAGCACTCATCGTGCTGTCAGCACCACCGGTGACAGAATCACTGCTCCCCCGGTTAGAACCAAACTGACTGAGCGTGTTCCAGGCACTGGCAATACTGCTGCTGAACCCATGCAGGGCACTTTCTGCTCTGTTCGATGCTTCCCGGGCCATTTCCTGTTGTGCCGCCGCAATCTGACGCGTTGCATTGATGCCGACCGGTAACCGGGACATCGCTCCGCTTGCATCCATCACCATATTACCGTCACGGGTCTGTGTGGCGGTTGCGCCACTGCCGGTCTGGTACATCATCTGACCAAACGACGTGGTGCTGTTGGTGCTCCAGCTGAAGCCGTTAACATTCTCCGTCTGCATGTTGCCGTAGGAGTAATTACCGTCAACCACACTGCCTGCTGCACTGGCGGTCGGGCTGATAGCAGAGGAAGCGAAATGGCTGTACACACTGGAAAATCCTGCCCCGAGCCCCCTGACCATCATCCAGGATAATGGCGGGATCATCATGGAAAGATACCCGGCAGTGGAAGCCAGATCGGAGTATTTCAGCTGTATCTGTGAAATTTCCGAGAGCACCACCGGTGCACCATTCTGCTTTGCATAAAATGTCATGGCGCTGTTCAGAATGGCGTACAACATTGGCCATGACTGCAACCACATCAGGGCAAACACATAGCCTTTCAGGACGGACAGCGTCAGTTTGTTGAAGACAGCCGCCAGTACCAGGAGCGGGAAAATACCGATGGCGATCCCCGTCAGGATGGTCTGCGTCATGGGCAGTGTCCGCATCGCCACATGACCGATGGAGACATGTGCCAGACGTTGCTTCTCCATCGATGATGTGGTGGCCAGATTCACCAGGCTGGCCGAATCACCATTACGTGCGGCATAACTGGTGATCCCCTCCTTCAGCGCATTGATGGTGACATTCTGGCGGATGATCTGGCTGGCTGATTTACTTGAGCCATAGAAGTAACTGTAACTGTCGCCAATCAGCGTACTGAACAACAGGTTCGGATCAGGGCGTCCACCAAATAGCTGCTGGGCATAATAATGCCATGTTTTTCCGCCACTCTGTGTGTCCAGATTCAGCTTGTCTTTCAGCGAAACCGACGCGTCCTTACAGGTCACGAAATTATTATTGCTGTCATAAACGCCCCGCAGCGGACTGGGGCGGGAAAAAATCAGCGTGTAAGGATCAGCGGAGGCCATCAGTTCCTCCAGCGTGTATTTGTGGTTCAGGTAAATATCCCCCATCACGCAGTTCTGCACATAATCCTGGAAAAGATTGGCGATTTCCGGATTACGGGACAAAAAGTCGGTGCTTTTTGATACCAGTTCTGCGCCAAACAGCATCCCCGTTTTGCTGTAGGTGACACTGTCCGGTTGCGTGAAGATCATCTCGTAACTGGCCACCATTGCATGCCCGATACGGGTCGTCAGTGAAAGTGGCATCGCCAGTCCGACCGGCACATTATCCACCCGGTGAACTTTGACCAGGTCACTGTTATCAATAATCTGCACCGATGTGCGGACATTAACCAGCAGGCTGATAAGCACAAACACGGCCACCCAGCCCAGCAAATCCATCACGTTGTGCCGCTGTACCCACATTACGGCCACCGCGAGAACAGACAATGTGAGCGCAATTTTTTCAATGGAATCCCACGTCCGGGTCCCCATAAAGGCGGCAATGGCATTCAGGTTATTCCGCAACCACTCACCACCGGCAATCACATAAACTTCATTCACAGCGTGCTCCCTCCGAAGTGATAGTTGTTCTGGTAACGACTGAGCATGCGGGCGGAAAGCTGCTGACGCATGTAGCTCATCTGACGATCGACAACCAGCAGCGCATCCTGCTGTACCTGCACCTGTGACTGAAACGCCGCAATCTGCCGGGTGGCATCATTCATGTTGTCGTTAATATGTTCGATAACTGCTTCGTCATAATTTCCTGTGGCCACCATCGCCCGGGCCTGCTGTATCAGCTCCTGAATGTACTGCAGCAGGATGTCGTAACCGATATAGTCCGTCAGCTGGTAAATCATACTGTTGGAAACACCGAGCATTTGCGGGTCAACCAGGTATTTGAAGACGGGGATGGTGGTACTGGAAATAAAGCCTTTTTCCTTGTCATCCAGAGGCGTGTCACTGACCGCCTTGTTCTGAATGCTGGCCAGAAGTTTAGTAATCTGAGACTTCAGTGCATTATCCCGGCTGATGGTCACCGGTGTGTCTGCCACCACTTTCAGGCATTTATCAGAATCGTTGCAGTGATAAATTTTTGCTGTGCCGCCTTCCATCATGGCCCGGATAATTGAGCGGTCAGTGGTTCTGGCTGATAGCGGTGTGATTTCGCCGTTGGGACCAAACACCAGTGAGCCGGTCAGCGTCATCACAAATTCTTTCAGCTCTTTGTTGCCATCAAACATTCTGTTTTTGGAAAGCGCATTCCACATGATGTTGATGTTTTTGGTCACCCGCTCCTTATCCTTGTCGCTGGCTTTATCCCTGACGCTGTCAGATTTCCCGCCAACGGTACATCCCTGCCGGGAAGCCGCCCAGTCAGCAAAAATATTGCTCTCACCGGCAATGTCCTGACAGACTTTCTGCTGGGACACCTGCGTCCGGGGGAAAAGCCCGCCGATAATCCCCTGTGCAGCCTGGCAGGAACTGAGGTTCATACTGTTAATGTCGCTTGCCATTTTCTGCAGGAAGTCTTTTGCGGTTTTGATTTCCGGCACCGTTGTCTGCAGGGCAAGGTCAAAAAAGTAACCGGCAGCATTGCTCATAATCTGCTTAACAAAACGCTGCAGCTGCTCGCCATTAATAAAACTGAACGAACCGAGGTAGGCGTCGATGCCGCCACATCCGGCATTGATATCCGGCAGCGTCATGGAAATCAGCTGAACATTTTTGACCTGAGTACGGGCATACAGGGAGCCACCGTAAGCATAACCGGCGGCCTGCCCCTGCCAGACGCCCGGCTGTGTGGTATTGGAGGCGAAGCCCAGCTTGTTAAAGAACTGATTCATGTCGCTGTTCACATCCGCTGACGCTGCGGGTGTGACCGTCAGTAAAGCAGCACAAAGAACCAGAAGAGGTTTAATGCGTGGCATCATTCTTGCCCTCCCTTAATTTGTTCTCCCGGCGCATACGACATTTCAGCAGGAATATCCCGATATTTCCGTCCAGTCCTGCGGCTGTAATATATTTCAGACACCGAAATCCATCCCACAATTGCCCCCACAAAAAACACAACAGAAACAGAAAAGGTAAGGCACAGCGAAACGACAATTTCTACAGGGCTGGCGGGATAAAAAAGCCCCTGACGGATAAAGGGGATATTCAGGCTGACGATTATTCCCGTCGCGATGCCGGATATTCCGGCAATGAGTAACACCACCTGCTTATTTCGCACCTTTTTTTCCTCCGTACATCTGCAGAACGGTATCCATCCGCGCCATAAAACCGGCGGCATCCGTTGCCCCCTGTAAAAGCGGTAATGCCTCAAGCGTGTTGACGTTGACCAGGAAGGTGGTCGGTGTGGCCACCGGGATATTCGGGAAGAAGGTCTGCATCACGTCCGGTGGCACCGGTAATGCTTCCGGAAAGGCGGTATCCCCCTGACCATCCAGGGTGTAGGGAAAAACGGAAAAGCCGTACTGCTGTGCCAACTGCTTCAGTACCGGGTCAAACTGGTGACAGTAAGGGCAATGCCCCTGCATAAACAGCACCACCTTCCAGTCGGCCAGGTTAACCTGCCTGCCGTTGCTGAGGCGGAACCAGCGGGGAGCCGGCTTTTCTGTCCTGGCTGATGTGTCTGCTGCCGGTTGTGCAGGCTGCGCGGCCATGCCCTGCGGATTCCAGAGTCGTTCAATTTCATCCCGGGTGGAGGCCTGCACGGCAGCGGCTGCCAGCAACAGGGTGAACAACAGTGATTTAATGAGAGACATGTCTGCCCTCCTGCTGCCCTTCCATCATGGCCTGTTGTCTTGCTTCCAGCGCCTCACGCTCTTCCCGGCTGACACGGGCAATCCATGCATCCAGCACCTGGTATGCGCCGAACAGCACGAGAATGGCCGCAATCAACTCCGCCAGAAAAAAAGCCATCCAGGGTTTGCTGTAAACAAGACGGGCGACGATATGAAACCAGACACCCAGGGAAAATACCCACATTCCCGTAATATCAAGCCGGGGTAAAGAGAATCTGCGTTTACTTATCATGTTAAACTCCGGTTATTATTTACATGAGAGTATTTATGTCTGTAATATTCGCGTTTGTGTGATATTAATCAGATCAACCTCATTATTTTGTATGGTTTTTATTACCGTTTTATATGACTTAGCCTGTCATAAGCCCCCTTATAAAAAACCACATCACTCCGGACCATACTGATGACAACATAATACAGATAAATATTCTTCTGAACCCGTCGAAGCTCGTAACATTCGGTAATGAGCCAATAACCATTGGAACAACCATTGCTGCGCCCTGATTCATAATTGCACCACACAGAAACCAGAGACTGGCAGTCAGCACATATAAACACGCGATATTAATAACAAGGAAAACCAGTGAGCTCAGGAGAAACATTTTCCTGTCATTACGCTCAGAAAAGAAATAACCGGCAATAATGACAAATATTAACAGAACAACACCTGTAAACAGTTTCAAATAATCTTCACTCATAAATCAAATCCGCGATTAAAAATTGGGTTTAAAATCTTCAGAAACGTTCAGGAATTGTTTTGCCAGGTCGTCCTGCGAAATAAAGCCGTATGATAACGGGCGAACACTGCCCTGTTTCGGGTCAACCAGCATCATGGCCGGGAAATATTTCACGCCGAGGCGCTGCGCCTGCCCCTGGTCAGTCCGGGAATCCGGCAACAGCGGATTAATCACACCATCCACGGAAACGGGAATAACACTCAGACCATAGGTATCCCTGAAGCCATTAATGACCTGCGCCAGCTGCCCGTCGATGGGGTCCTGCCCCCGGTAAAAGAACATGATGCCGTAGTGTTCAGCCAGTTTCGCAATGGCCTGTCGCTGCTGCACCTGGTCTGCCGCCAGCTGGTTCCGGACCGTGCCGTTGTAATGGCTGTACTGCAGGTTATAGTCCAGTTCGGGATGCGCCAGCATGGATTTTTTGGCGCTCATGGTGAAAAGCCCGGCCTGCTGAGTCCAGTAATTCTGCAGCCGGAAATATTTCACAAAATTATCCACGCCGGGATACAGAATAGCTTCGTACAGCGCCCGCTTTGTTGCCGTCTGCAGTGCGGCCAGTTTCTGCATAATGTCCGGCTCCTGACGGGGGGCTGCAGGTACTGGTTTATTTTCTTTTTCCTTCGGATTTATTTTCTCGTTATACCACTGCCAGCCTGCATCTTTTCCTGACGCCGGAAAAATAAAGCAGCAGAGTAACAGTGGCAGTAATGCTTTATTCATCTTCATTCCTTTCATCACTTTTTCTTTCATCAGGTTTCTGCAGGTCAGTCAGGGCAGAAAAACAAAAATACAGAATAAACAGGAGCACACCGGAGTAAAAAATAACGAAAGCAGCAGCAAGTATCTCACCTGCAGTGGTTTCTTTTACCGTATCCCACGACCAGATAATTACCGGGGAAATGACAATCGCTGTAATCAAAAGCCGGATAAGAAAATCAATAAAACGGTTCGACGTGAATATGACTTTCATCATTTTCCCCGGTTATTTTCCCTACCTTACTGTCCTGCCTGTTTCAGCTGGTCAGCAATCTGCTCTTTCACTTTCTGCGTCAGAACACCACTGTCCGGGATTTTCTGGTTATTCATCAGGTCTTCGTAGAAGTTAGTGAAATCCAGTCTGTCGAACTGAATTTTCTGCAGCTCATCAACCGTAATCCCCCGACAGTCAGGATGCTTCGCACTGCCAAAACTGATACGCAGCTGTCCGTTGCGCCCCTGCTGCTGGACTATCTGCGCCAGCTTCGAATCAAACTGACAGTAACTGCGTTTTTTCTCCAGGCAGACACCCAGCACTTTCTTCGAACAGAACTCTCCGACACTGACGGTCAGTTTGTTTGATTTTGCTTTAGCCAGGGCTTTTTCATCACTGCTGCATTTGGCCAGCCCGATATCCTGTCCCCAGCCGCTGTCCTTACAGCAGTTGCTGTATCCGGCTGCAGCCTTCTTACAAAATTTCGCCTGACCGGTGAAAGCACGGACATCCACCCCGTTCAGCGCCGCAACATCCTTACCTGCTGCGGCCAGTGCCGCCAGCTGAGAAACGGCTTCGGCAAAATCATTACTCTTCCCGCTCTGAGCCTTATCGCATTCGCCATCGAGACAGAAGACGTCTCCCCCACAGACCATCACTTTCCCGGATGTTTTTGACTCACAGGAGTACGTGGCATATTCATGCAGACAGGCACCTTCTTCGGAGTAAAAGGCGCACTGGTGTGACACCAGGGTACAGGCAGGATTGTCGGTGTAGGTCTGACAGGTTCCCTTGTCTGCTGACTGTGTGACATACGTGTCCCGGTATGCCCAGCAGCTCTGGTACATGCTGTATGACTGACCGTCTTTCACCAGCGTCCTGTTCCCGCCAGCCTCCGTACATTCTGTTTTTGTCAGTTTCCCCAGCTCCTTGCTGAACGGGCAGCTTTCAGACCAGACAACATACGGGGTGTACGAGGCTTTTTTTACCCTGACAACCAGACGCAGCTTCATTGCCGTATGACGTTTGAATTTTGTATTCCCGACCCGGACGGGGTGAGATGACGTAAAAGCAACACCGGCAGTCAGTGTTTTCTGTACTGGTGTAAATGAGGCATCTGCTGAGTATTTGGCATTCCAGCTCAGTGGGGTTCCCAGTACTGTAATTGTCATAGGTACACTCTTCTGCAGGTAAGTACGACTCCAGCTGTAATGCGCATCGACAATTTCACCGGTAACGGGAGAGGTAATGGAGACAACATACTGACCATTCACTTCTCGTGCAGGTAGCTGACTCATTTCATACTCCAGCGTCCGGGTTTCCCATGTGGTACTCCCCTGCAGCTCCATACGGGCAGTTCGTGTGCAGTACTGCTCCACCTGTAAATCCCGCTCACAGGTGTAATTCGTGTATTCACTCCGGCTAATCTCCTGCGCACTGCACTGCTGCCCGGTGTTTCCCACAATGCTGTCAGCCCGGTTCACCACATCCCTGCCGGTCTGGATAAACGGTGCATCCGGTGAAAGAATGTCTTTCGGCTTGTTCATGAATGACTCTGTGATGGTTTTTCCGGTTTCACCGGTCGCCCATTCCGTGGTGCCGTCATTTTTCAGGCCGCCATCCCCGCCGGCAGTCACGCCACCGTAGTATTTTGTCTCGTCCGGATTCGCGTTATAGCCGGGGATACTCTCCTGTGGCTTAAAGCCCTGAATACTGCTGCTTCCCTGTCCTTTGATCTGGTGAGCAAAATCAGAGCCGGCCCGGTAATCACTGTTGCTGTCAGCCTGTGCCATGCCGGCAACCAGAGCCAGTATCAGAGGTAAAATACGTTTCATTTCCCGGAATCTCCTTTCCCTGCCAGTAAATCATGAGCCACCTGCCGGCAGTCACCCGTGGCGGCCACTTTCTCCAGCGCCTGGCCGACCCGCAGGTTTCCCCGGATGATGTCGTATCCCTGACTGCAGAACACCACCAGTGCCGGTACACTGCGAATGCCGTACTGTGAAAACAGCGTCGGGTCGATCTGAACACCATCAGTCGCGCCGTCTTTCACCAGGGACAGCACGGCTTCAGCGGTGGTCTTCAGGTCATTGTTCACCATGCCCCGCAGTGTGGCGGGTATACCGTAGTGCCGGGTTTCGCCCAGCATTCGTTTCAGCCCCTCTTCGGGAATGGAAAACGACACAAAATACAGAGCACCCTGCCGGGGTTTCCCGTCCTGCGAAGCCTGCTGTTTACGAACCAGCTCATCCAGGAAATGGTTATCTGAACGCTGAAGGGGGTTTTCCAGCACCTGCTTCTCCGCCCAGGCTTTCAGCTGATGGTCAGGTTTTTCACGCAGTTGTCTGCTTAAATTTTCCTGATGCTTCAGGAACTGGCGGTTTTCAGGAGTGTTCACGTTTTCTGACGCCATAACCGCCCCGTTCAGCATCATCAGCAGTGCTGCCAGAGATTTCATACTCAGCTTCATCATTCACCTCACAGGAAGACACAGTTACGTTTACGCCACATCAGGTAGCCGAAGTTTTTCTTTGTATTGGGCGGGTTTTTCCCGGTTTCCCAGCGGGTCACACTGCGCCCGAACGGGTGGCACTGTCCGCTGTCCGGGTACATATTCACCATCTGGTAACGCCAGCGTTCTTTGGGCAGGATTGGGGACGGATATTCATTACAGACGGCGTTATTTTTCCCGATGGTTTCCATAATCATGCCCTGACGGTGCAGCTTGAACGCCATGCGTTCACTGACCAGCAGGGAGGACTGCAACGGACTGGACTCATTACTCACCCAGCCATTGAACGGGTACATGCTGCCCTGCGAACCGGCACACCAGAACAGAACATCGAGAGGCATATTAAAGGCGCTGGCAATCGCATCTGCTGCACAGGCCCCCTGTGCTATCGGATTGGCAAAGATGACAGCTTCCGGATTAAGAATGGTGGTCAGGCTGCTGTCCGTCCAGGTGGGGTCAATTTCAGAAAGATAAGCGATATCCAGGTCACCACCTTCCAGACAGCCCAGAGATGTGATGATGTTAAGCCAGTACGTCAGCGGGTATTTGTACCAGTGAACGTGATAGAACGCCCCGTTCACCTGCTTCTCATCCTTTTTCGCCGTTCCCTGTGCCGTTTTACCAAAAGCCGGCAGGCTGAAGCCCAGGTTCACCATGCATCCCGGTGACCGGGTGACGTCCGTCAGCGCCATCGGCTCCCAGTAACCAATGGCCAGCCCGATACGCCTGAACAGCGGCGGCGGTGCCGGACAAATCTGAATGGGCATCGACGGGTTCGCCGTGTCGGGGACCTTACCCTGACTGACTTTGATACTGCCCAGCGAGAGCGGGAAAATACAGCTCCAGCAGATATCCGTGATCGGGTTTACAAAACGCCCCTCACAGGCAGAATCCGCAGACGCCGCAGGAACATGACCGGCGAGAAGGAATAACATCAGCAGCCACAGGCTTCGCTTCATTTTCTGCCCTCCTCTGCCGGAATAAATTCCACCTTCAGGAAGCGATCGCCGGGAACAGCACTCACCCTTGCCGGTACCTGATCGATGCCGAGGCGCTGGCAGAGCACACCGTTCTGGTCAAAGTAAATACGGCTGTCCAGCGCTTTCTGCATCTCCGGGATACTTCCCTGCACGAGGATAATTTTGCTCTCCAGTGTGGGCGGCGTCTGGCGTTTCATCCAGGCCACCTGCGCCGGATCATCGCCATTGATGAAATACAGCGTCTGGTTAAAAGGAACATACTGCAGCGGATTCATCACTTCACCCTGACGGGCAAACACCCGCCCTTCGTTATCCCGGATATCCGCAGCCAGTCTGACGGACGGGTCAAACAACCGGCTGCCGTATTTCTCCGTGCGTCCGATACCGGGCACGGCAGGGGGCCGCAGACTGTTGCGGATCACCCGCTCCTTAAAGGCATCCATTTTCCGGCCCATCTCACCGGACTGCTCCAGTGCCGTCAGGCGCTGCATGATCACCGTCAGCATGTCCGGCTCCTTTACCGGCCACAGATCGCCCCAGGTACCAAGATCGGCGGCGGCCACACTCTGCCCCCATATCAGCAGGGCAATCAGCCCCCGGCATCTCATGGTTCCGCCCTCATTCGCCGGGCAATATCCTGCTGGATTTCCCGGGTGATATCCGGTGCCCCCTGTACCACAGCAGGCGACACCAGAATGACCGCGTGATGTTTCTGCTGCCATGCCTGCAGGCTGGCTTCCAGTGCCGTGTTAAAACGCGCTGAAAGGGCTTTTGACTGCGCTTCTGACAGTTGTTTCTGACTGGCGCTGTCAAAAAACGCATCCACGGTCTGTTTCATGTTGAAGGCGACAGTCACCGGTGCGTTCAGTCTGACAATGCCGTAACTGACGGCTGCGTTCAGTAACACCATTGCCAGGCATCCCGGCACCGTCCACCACCAGTGGCTGCGTCGTTCTGCCGTGACGTCGGCGGGTTTCTGCGTTGAACTCATGCCACACTCCTGTATTTCTCATGTTCTTCCAGCCAGGCTTCCAGCGAAGCCATCTCCGGCCCTGACTTCTTCCACGCCAACTGCCACACCGCCTCATGAATACTCAGCCCCTCTTTACGTTTCTGCTGCACAAACTCAAAATCCGGGCCGTCAGAGCTGTACATGGCGCGGCTTAACGGGTCCACAAACAGACGATGCCAGGAGGAATGGTTTTCCACCTGCAGCAGGAAGGAACTGAACCACTGGTCTTTGGCCGCACCAAACTTACCAATCATGTCACGCTGCAGTGGCAGGAACTGGTCCGGATACAGCTGGTTGTATTTCGCGAACTCCTTCGCACTCTGTTTGAGGATAATTTTGTAGGAGGAGTTACCCCATGCCGCGCGGGCAGCACTGGAAGCCTTGTCAGAGTCAAAGTCGACGATGTTCTGTGTGATGGTGATATAGGCACCGGTATGACGGCGGGCGGTACGGTAACCTTTCTCAATAAATTCACCGACCTTGTGATTTTTGAAGTCCAGCAGACGCCAGCCTTCATCAATGACGTTCAGTTTCTTGAGGTTACGCGGCGTGCGGTACATCCGGTTCTCAATGTAAATGATAAGGCTGAACATCACCGCAACCAGCAGGGACGGACGGTCTTCCAGTCCGCCCAGCTCCAGCACCACCATTTTCGCATCATCCCGCAGGGACGGCTCATCGGAGTTGAAATACTGGCCATAAGTGCCGTTAGCAGTGTACTGGTCAAGCAGCACAATCATTTCGTCCAGACGGCTGCGGATGGTCGGTGACTCGGCATACTGCTCGCTGTCACTGGCGTTTTTCAGGAAATCCACCACGTCATCAATACGTGCCCTGTTCTCTTTGGCCAGCCATGATGCCCTGACTGCCTGCAGCAGCAGACCTTCATGCACTTCATCCAGGTTACCGTTGGGGCTGGCCATCACCGACAGCTGGTCGCGGACACGCTCCGCTGACTGGTCAATATCGGTGATGTTCGCAAACGGGTTAAAGCGCAGGGTTTCACCGTCCAGATATACGCCCCCCATGTTCTCACACAGGGACTTGTAGCCATCCCCCATGTCGAACACCACGGCAAAGCCCCCGGAGTCCAGCACGCTGCGGATAAGTGGCTGTATCAGCCCGGTTTTACCGGCCCCGGAGGTGCCACAGACCGCCATGTTATAGTTGGTGTTATTCATCCCCCGGAAGAAAATATCGATAAACGCCAGCTGGTTACGGTAGGTGGGTGCCAGCAGACCTGCCGGTGTCAGGGGGTTATCCGCCACTAACGGCATCAGGTTGGCCACATTAAAGCTCTCTGCGCGCTGTACCACTCCGGCCTCTTTCAACTGTTTAAACAACCCTTTCCCGGCCATAAAGGGCAGACAGGTCAGGAAATTGCGCATGTGGTTAAAGCGCGGTGAAATCAGCTCAAAACCGTTTTTACGGAAGCTGTTCAGGATGTCCTGCTCCACTTCCAGTGCCGTTTCATTATTGTCCTTGCAGAAGGCTGTGATGTTGAGGAAGTAGGACACGACAGAGGACTGACCGGAGCCCAGCCGCTGACGCAGTTCCCCCCACTCCTTCGCCTCTTTCTCCACGGACGGAAACCATTTGGCATAGGAGGTCTTCGACTTTTTCTCCAGGTCCATGTACTTCAGGTTGGCTTCGCTGTGGGTTTTCACCTGGTCTTCCACCACCAGAGTCAGCGTCAGGATGAACGGACAGGAGATGGACAGTTCCGGGTTCAGCAGGTTGCTGTAGTTGTCGGCCATGTTCCACAGGAAGGCGATTTCCGGGTTACGGGCCAGATGGAAATTCAGGATGCGGGCCGTGCTGTTCCTGCCGTTCTCACGCAGGCCCAGCGTCAGGTAATCAGCCCGAACTTTCAGATCAAAACTGTCCTCCACACACTGATAATTCAGATCAGAATACGGGTCCAGCTGACGTCTTTTCGGGTACAGGGAATCCGGGTTATGGTTAATCATCTCCCCGACAATATCGATAAAGGCCTGTGCATCCACCGTCTGTGTGGTGATACTGGCCCCCTGTAACGACGCCCGGATGATTTTCACCAGGTTTTCCATTTCCAGAATGTCGGCCCGGCTTTTTTTCTTCGAGGGAGAACAGTACGAGATAAACACCCGGTAATGGCGCAGGGTCAGGGGCAGATTCATTCCCTCCGGCAGCGGAAACTGTGTCGCTGCCGCTTTCATATAATAGGCCCGGGTAATCGCGTTAAACCGTTCGGCCTGTTCGCCAGACCAGGAGAACTCACGCAGCCCGTATTCAATCCTGTCACCAACCAGCTGACTGGACATCAGATGGATACACAACGGAATACCGCGCGGCAGTTTGGTGCGCAGCATATGATCGAGGGCCTCCACAATGGACTCATTCGCCCCATTGATGGGAATGGCTTCCAGCATAAAGCCCATCGTGGTGTCATTCATGAACAGACCGGATTCCTGGTTGTAATCACGGTACGGCAGCAGACGGCTGAACTGCGGGAAGCTCATTTCGCCCAGCACTTCATTGGCCTTTGCTGATTCGTCAGGCAGTTTCAGTGCTGTGACGAGGGAGTTAACCGCCTGAGTGACGGCCTCAAGTGGGTTATTACTCATATGAGTATTCCTTAGTGCGTTTAAAAAAGGAAAATATCAGTCTGTGGCCGTGGATATATCACGCAGTGCCATTCCTGAAACCACAGCACAAATAAGAGATGGAGGCTTTTAACAGGAAACCTGGATTAACGTTCCTTTACTGAATGAGCATCATTTAATGCCTGAATTTGTTTTTCGCGAATCTTATTGCGCTCATTTTCTCTTACCCGTTTCACCTCTGCCATTTCGTTTCTTTCTCTACACGCTGATGCAAGCTCTTTTGCCTTACCAAGACTTAAAGGTTCAGGCTGATAATCAGATGTGTCAGACTTAATAGCTTCCTTAAATGCTTCTGCTGCACAGGGGATATCCTGTGTAATCTCTGTCAGTTGTTCTGGTGTTGCAGGTTGTTGCTCAAGGTAGTCATTGTAAAAAAGACCACATATCAACATAGCCATAACGCCAACAAATATAAAAGCCAGAACAGATTCTAAATATATCGACTTCATTTCATTTTCCTTTGAAGCAGTAAGCACTCATTGCCCCCCATTCAGTGTATCCATCACGTTGTTCAAAGGTTTATTTGTTTTAACTTCAATACATCCCCCTGTATTTCCAAATCCCCTGCCTCCGTGTGATTCGATTGTCCGAAGAACCTGCACGCATACGTCCGTATTTGGCATGGGTGTAATATTCCAGCTTCCGCCACCGTTAATATTTTTTATCAGCACAAGAAAAATAAAGGTATGCATTCTTTATTACCTCCGCTTGTATATTAATCACTGAATATCCCTTCAGTTAACTTATGAGGTCATAAAACACTGCAGATTCTCATTCGGATTTATTCCCTTCAGTAAACTTCCGAATAGTATCCTGTTCACGCTGACGGGTGGCAGACTCCTGCATTGCATCCACTTTCTCCTGCCAGAGACGCCGGATATCCTTTTCATCCCGACCAGTCAGTTTTTTACCGGACAGCAGACGGTTAAGCAGTTCCTGGCTCGCATCCGGTACGTCTTCAGTCAGACGCATAAGCTGAACCAGGCTCTGACGGCTGAGGACCATGAGTGATTCCGGCAGGAGGGTGAAGAAGAAAATAAAAAAGCATACCGCACCACAGCAGGCAAGGACCGCAAACAGGATTTTCAGATATATACCATCAACGCCGAACGCAGCAATAATACAGGGAACCCATGCAATACACGCACAAAACGCCAGGATGTTATCTATTCGGTTATGTCTGCGATATATCTGTTGATGTTCATCCAGAATAGAATCTATTTTTTCAGCTTCTGATTTATGCATAGTGTTTCCTCTGCGTTTCCTGCCAGAGACGCCGGATATCCTGTTCATCCCGACCAGTCAGTTTTTTACCGGACAACAAACGGTTAAGCAGTTCCTGTCTCACATCTGGTACGTCTTCAGTCAGACGCATAAGCCGGAGTAATTCCTGACGACTGAGTACCATGCGTGATTCCTCCGGTACGCTGTAATAATTAAAAATACGACTGAATACCCCACAACAGCAGGCAACAGACAGGCACAGGGATTTCAGATACAGGCCAGAAACACAGAATGTGGCAACACCACAAAGAATAGCTATAACTAAAAAGCCCTTACCCAGTGCCATACACAAAGAACCCTGTTTTCTGAATATCCGCTCATGCTCATCCAGAATAAAATCTATTTTTTCATTTTCTGATTTATGCATAGTGTTTCCTCTGCCTTTCCTGATACGCCTGACATTCAACGCACAACGTCACACCGGGAAATATTTTCCGCCGGGCTTCCGGAATAGGATTTCCGCATGCTTCACAAAGATAAACAGGAATACCATGAACATTTATTTTCTGGCGTATCCGGTTTATTCCTGTCATGGTCAGTTGTTCTGTCACTGAATATGCTTCATCGGCTTCATCACTCACGGAATATTCCTCCCGACATGTTCTGACACGCTACCGCCCATCCCTTTTCACGCACAGGGCACTCGTTTTACAGGCAGATTATGAATACAGAAAGCCCACCGGCATTGCCGGCTGATATACAACTTCAGGGCAAGTTAATTAATACGTGGTTTTCCCCACGCAGACGGTTTAATAACAAAAAACACACTGGATGGCTGATGATAAACATCCTGATTATCAATATATGGTGCTATCCATAATGCTGCCGTCTGCTCACCCGTTCTTAACGGACGGGGAGGCGTTACCGGCGCAACTGAACTGACCGGGACAACCGTTTTCACTTCCCGGGCTGCAGTAAACAGCGGGCGAGGTGTCAGCAGTTTCTGCTCCGGAAGTGTCGTCACCGCAGGTCTGCTGCCGGACGGAGTGGTCGCGGTGATGGTCTGCACCGGCATTGTCCGGAAGTTCCCTTCAGCCAGGCGCGGCAGTGATGCCGCAACCGGCTTTGCTTCTGAGGACTGCTCCAGTTTTTTGGCCTTCTCATTGGCCTGCTCCATCGTCATACAGGTATCGGATGTGGTGGCGTTACACTCAAATTCCGTATTTGTTCCTGCGCAGCCGGAAAGTAATAAGGTTCCCAGCAGAGGAATAAATAAAGAAATCTGTTTCATTGTCCTTCTCCTTTTTTATTACTCCCCACAACAGCAGAAATTAACTCTGCTGTCAGATTTGTTTTCCCTGCACAGGGATGTCCGGAGACCACTGTATTTCCCGGAGAAGAAAATAAGCTCATCGACATTCCCTTCCTCATCACACCGACAGCAGCCATATTAAAATTGTGCGGCAATGATTCAGAACTGAACACCTTCGGAGCAGGAAGAACTATTTTTGTGGTGCAGTTACTGAGAACTGCATGCATAAAATCATCTGATACGTTTTTATCCGGCATAACGCGGGCTGTAATAACATTAATATTACGCATGTTCATTTTTATCTCCGTTGCTTCTGTTTGTTCGGTCATCAGGGAAATAAACATGGCATTTCCTGATTTTTCCCGGCAGGGAAGCGTCTTCCGTATAAACGTCCTTCAGATATTCATCTGCGGTTACCACCCGGATACATTTCATTTTTCCGGGCAGCACCGGATATTTCCCGGTGATCGCTGCCAGCGAGACATACATCAGTGCCAGTGTTGCCCATAATGCGGTGACCAGTTGCATCAGTGACCGGTCAGTCTCCCTGACATAATCTGCAGCATCAGCCGCGCGGTAATGACAGATATCCTGTATTTCTGATCTGCCTGAAGAATCAGAGGAAGAAAACCAGCATTCACTGACCGGGAACTGTCCGGCAGGTGCTGTTTGTCTTACGAAGTTAATCTCCTTAACCAGTAATTTCCCCGGCGTGGTGTTGTCCTTCCATAAAACAAACAGAGCCATCAGGGCCATTGTGGCCAGTGGCAGAATGACGGTGTACTTCAGACACCAGAACAGTCCTCGCAGAACCCGGGCGACAACATACCGGGCGGCATGGCACGCCTGACGGGACGACATATTATTTGCCATCGTTGCCTCCTCCCTGGCTGCCGGACATAAACTGCTGCGGATTCAGGTTGCCCAGCTGCTTCAGCATCTGGTCAGTATTAAAGCCGTTAAGATGACTTTCAGCTGATGGCGGAACAGGAACCGGACTTTCCGGATTATCTTCTTCCGCTCTGTTCTGCGTGCGCTCCAGCGCCATCTCTTCCACGGTTTTCAGCTGGAAGCCGTCCTGGAACACCACGGTCACTTCGTTGCCCGCACCAATCGGTATCACCGGGTGATACTGTTCGGCACGTTTGATGTAGTAGTCACTGAGCGTCTGTGCAGCTTTCGATGCGCCGCCACCGATACCCATTTTAAGGACATCGCCGGCCCCGTAAGCAGCAGTGGCACCCAGCCCGACAGCCGGCTGGGAAGCGCGCTCCATTCCCTGACCGATACCGTCAACAAATCCCGCGCCCCATGCCCAGCCGAGGATTTTGCCGTTACGCATCACCACTTCGCCCTTGATACCGTTTTTACCCCGGAAGCTGACATGCCCCTTAATCGGCATATCAATAGTTTTGCCGTCCTTCAGGCAGCTGATATTGCGGGTGCGTACAATGGCACGTTCACTGGACACATCCCCCCAGGCTTCCAGCCCCACAAAACATCCCGTTGCGTCATACGTTTTGCTGTTCGGCATTTCCACCAGACCGGTGATACGCAGCTGCATCGGCACCGTGGATTCATTACCGGTGACTGAGGCATTGGCATCCGCTCCTTCAATCAGCATGGCTTTCGCAAAACTTCCTGACGGAATGTACGGCAGTGATGGTCCCTGTTTTCCCTCATTACGGGTGAACACCTTACGCTGTATCCGGTTAGGCACCGGTACAGACTGGTACGTCACCTGCGGTGGTGGCGTGACACCATTCCCGGGATAAAACGCCGTCGGCGGTGGAACAGCAACGCTGCCCTGCGGCGGGAAAGATACGGGTGTGTTTCCTGGCTGTGGTTCGCCTTCCGGGCCGGGCGGTGAGGCTGGCGTCTGCGGTACAGGCTCACCGGTCGCGGTGACAGGATTTGCACCCAGGGCTTTCACCTGCTCTGCCAGTGCAGCATTGTCCTGTCCCAGCTTTTCAATACGACGCTGGTCATCACCGCGCTGTTTGTTCAGGACATCCAGCTCACGACGGATTTCCTCATACTGCTTCTGCATCTGTGCTGCCGTCACCTGCATCTCTGTGGTGGCATGCTGACGCACCTTGTCATCAAAGGTCGTATCCACCACACCGGTCATATCCGGCACAGGCTCCTGTTCAGCCACGGTTTCACCGTTACCGGACATATCCACATCAGACAGATACAGTGCCCCACCAATCGCGGAGGCTGCACCGACAACCACAATCCCCAGCCACAGGTACTGCTTGCGTTTCACAATGGTATTGATACTGGCCATCAGTTGCCCTCCCCGTCACGGATGACATACACATCCATGCGCGCACCTGCCAGTAACTGGCCGGCAGGCTGGCTGAACATCACGGCACGGGTTCCCGGCTGCCAGAAGTCACTTTCCCGGATATTCAGGGCAGACAGCGTTTTATTTTCCACGGCAAAGCGGATCATCTTCAGGTGATTCCCCGTCCATACAGCATCTGCCACTGAAGACAGCCCCGCCGGGGGCTGCAGGGTTTCTTTTGTCACCGGGACCTGATACCAGCCTGCAGGTAATTTTCCGCCACGGACGGCCTGGCTGATGGTCACAAGCAGGGATTCGTAAGGCGTGGACGTTTCCCACGCACCGGCTTCTTCTCCGGTTCCGCGCAGGTCACTGACCAGCTGAATGGTACGCCCCGCGCCTTCACGGGGAACGGCCTGAATGGAAAGATTCAGACCCCGCTCAGTTTCCAGAATGAACGTAAAGGGCTTTTTGTTGACGGTGGCCACCACCACACCGCCGGAGGCGGTCTGCTCATTATTGGTCAGGGCACCATCCAGACTGTTCACGGCGATAATCCGGTCACCGGGAACGGTAAACAGATTCGGGCTGGTATTGCTGATGGCAATACTGGCCTGACCACCGTTCACCATTGGCACCACGGTGGGGGCCAGCGTACCGTTTGCGGCCATCACGCTGCAGGAAAAAAACAGGCTGCCGAATATTATTGCCGTATTATTTTTTCTCATCGTCTGTTTCCCCGAAATTATCCAGCCAGGTCACCCCGTTTTCCCGCTTCAGAATAAGGATGTAATGTTTAATATCAGTGAAAGGTTTTGAATCACCAATCCAGGTTTTAAGCACACCACGAATTTCCACACGGCCATACTGAGGCCAGACACGAACACTGGTCTGGAAAAAGGCTGAGTTCACGTTATCGTTTTTAATACGCTTCGCTTCTTCAGCCAGAATAACTTTCATCTGGTTCTGTGCGCCCGGGCGGATATATTGCAGAAGCGCCTGATGTGAGGCATCGACGGTTTCTGATGAAACATTCAGACGGAGGGCAATAAATGACAGCGCCATCTGCTGTAAATAAGAGGCGTCGGCACTGTTCTGTGACACGGCAAAGGGGGCATTAAATGCCATTGGCGTCACGGCAGTGCGTTGCTCATTCTGAAGACGGTAGTTATTCACCCCCTGAATGACGTTAACAGAGAGGCTGAGAACAATAAGCACTGACATAAATATAAAGGCGATGGCCATTACACGACTGGTACTTAAACGGGCACCGTGTTCCATATAACAATCCTGGTATCAGTTCTATTTAATCCACTGCCGGAAACACGAATCGGGAACATTATGAAAAATACCGCGCAGCAGGGCTGTTGGCATATACCAGTAAATCAGGTCACGTAACCAGGAACTGCCCCGCCCTTTTTTCAGTTTTTTAATCCCGAAATAAACCAGAACCGCTGCACCAATACCGAACAGATATTTCGATGTTGTGATACCCCAGCCAATACAGATTGCTGCGGGGATCAGTTCATCCAGTGGCAGGCCAAACCAGCGGCTCTGGTTGGTCAGTGTTTCCGGGAAACGATATTTCTTAAGTTTATTCTCGTCTCCCGACATCGTTTTATTTCCTGTCAGAGGCCAACGACGGCCATACCCACAGCAATAAATACAGAGATGATGGCGAAACCGGCCAGGAACTTGACGTTTTTGGTCATCATGTACATGACCGCACCGACCAGAACTTCAGCCAGAACGACCCATTTAACAACACTGGAGTCCTTACCGAAGGTCGCCTTAACCGTGGTGTTACCGCTTGCCATCAGGTCCTGGCCCTGTGCTGCCATTGCCAGTTGCGGGAAGAACATCATCAGAACAGCAGCCGGGATCACAGCGCGAGCCAGGCGAAGCATATTCAGACGAGTGAATTTAGAAAAAAACGACTTCTTTTTGACGGGCGCAGAAGCACCCTGAACACTTAAAACAGCATTCATAAGTTACCTCAATTTCGGATAAATGAATAAAACTAGAGTGTATTAAATGTTATATCTTCCTCTTTATCTGCCTCCCTGAATATCTCCGAGTTATAAAAATCAGGAAACTTGATCAAATGATCAATAACTCTGTCTGCAGCCTCATCTGTTTTACACCATCCACTACGATTTTTGGCTGCAATAAGTAGCTGGTTAGTTTCATCATCCAGACGCATTGTCAGATACTTAACCAGCGACTTACCATAGATATTCCCTGCCCTGTTAAACTTTGGATAGCGGTGAAGATGATCTTTAAGTCTTATTACTGCCTCAAACGATCGACTTCTTCCGCTTCTGTTACTTGCCTCAATTAATAGACTTTCCACATCTACAGGTAATTTTAGTTTTACCATCTTACCTGTTGCAGAACGTGTACCAAATCTTTTCAATAACACCTCCCGCTGTTTATCTTCTGGTTACTACTTATGTTTGCAGAATAATCAGAAAAGGTAAATAGACGGAAAGTCTATATTTTATTAACACTTTATTAACGCGTATTTATGATACACATAGCCTTCTCGTACAAATAATGAATAAACTTTTTATTGTAGAGTAAGATGATTAACTCATCTTTATTAGGAACAGAGAAGTAGTCGCATATCAGAGACGCGTGTTTCTTTGATGTGGAGATGGATATGTTTAATATTCTTGCTATAGCATTATGACTGATTCCGGTGCTATATAAGTAAAAGACATCATTTACATATGATGATACAGAAGAATCATCACTCATTCTTCTGATTATATTTCTGATATCATCACTGACAATCGTTTTTTGATTATAACTGTCTTTATGACGAACATGAGCAGCATCATAAAATTGCCACAGAATAATATTTCTGTGTCCATTAAGAAATGACTGGACAGATATTGTCCAGAATCTGTTCTGAATAAAAACATCCTCTACAAGATTAAGATGCGTATGCTCATTCCTATATGCTTCCATCTCTGTGACAGAGATCAATTCACAAAAATCTCTCTGCGACAGAAGCCATTTTTCAGCACTTTGATCTTGTGTAAGAAATGACTCATGAAACAGCGTATTGCAAAAAATAAATTTTCCAGTTTCGTCCCTGATACAGGCTGGATTTGGATAATCCTGAATAACTGCCGTCAGATTTTCCAGCAGATCTATTTGACGAGCATGTTTTTGTTGAATACGATCCATCGGATACATAGGAACCTCCTCACAAAGGATTCTATGGACAGTCGATGCAGGGAGTTCACGTCTCCCTGCATCGGCGATTTTCAATTTCAAATTTTAACGTGGCATTAACCACGTAATTAATATACTAATTATCTTTCGTACTGTCACCTTTTAAAATCATAAAAACTCTGATATTTATATTTGAACGAAGTCAAATTTCTTTTATTCATCATCATTTTTTGGAAAAAATCGTTCCATCTCAGATGATACCTTCTCCCTGATATCTTCAACCATATTGGCATATTCAAACTTTGGATTTCCGAAGACATGAGGACTGAGAGACTCAATACCCAAAATTTTCGCTACTGATGATTGTGTTTTTACAACGCATTCAAGAAGCAATTTATTAAACTCAGTCTGATTAAATGCAGACTCTTTACGCTCCATCTGAGCCTCATGTACACGAAGCCCCAGTTCAAGAAGCATTGAAGCTGTTGCTGAAAAACTGACATCTTTTTCCCTTGCCCCTTCCTGTCGACGCTTCTCAATAATCGCATTTATTTTTTCATAGGCATCATTGCTGATATACAGGTTCACCTTAGCCATTAGAGATTACCTTTTTTGAACATAAAATAAAGTTAATTTCGAAACACTAGAATTCATAATGCAAACAGGGACGCACCGCTAGCAGCGCCCCTAGCGGTATCCTATAAAAAAACACACCGCGCCGCTAGCAGCACCCCTAATATAAAATAATGTTTTTTATAAAAATAGTCAGTACCACCCCTACAAAGCGGTGTCGGCGCGTTGTTGTAGCCGCACCGACACCGCTTTTTTAAATATCATAAAGAGAGTAAGAGAAACTAATTTTTCATAACACTCTATTTATAAAGAAAAATCAGCAAAAACTTGTTTTTGCGTGGGGTGTGGTGCTTTTGGTGGTGAGAACCACCAACCTGTTGAGCCTTTTTGTGGAGTGGGTTAAATTATTTACGGATAAAGTCACCAGAGGTGGAAAAATGAAAAAATGGATGTTAGCCATCTGCCTGATGTTTATAAATGAGATCTGCCATGCCACTGATTGCTTTGATCTTGCAGGCCGGGATTACAAAATAGATCCTGATTTACTGAGAGCAATATCATGGAAAGAATCCCGTTACCGGGTTAATGCCATCGGTATTAATCCGGTAACGGGATATGGCAGCGGACTGATGCAGGTAGATTCCCAGCATTTTAACGAACTGGCCCGCTACGGAATTAAGCCAGAACATCTGACAACAGATCCCTGCATGAACATTTATACCGGTGCTTATTATCTGGCAATAGCATTTAAAAAATGGGGCGTCACCTGGGAGGCCGTTGGTGCATACAATGCCGGATTCAGGAAAACCGAACGCCAGAACCAGAGACGTCTTGCCTACGCATCAGATGTTTACCGGATTTATACTGGGATAAAAAGCAGTAAAGGTATCCGGCTTCCGGCCACGAAGAAATCACTTCCGGAAATTAACAGCGTGCAGAACAATTAATCTTACAGACATTGTCAGATACCGGTTATGCCGCAAAAGCGGCATGGAAGGCCACACACAAAAATATCATATGAGTGACAATACTGACTGGCCGAAGCCCCGCGAAGCGGGAACCCATCTTATATATACCCGGTAACTGCGCAGCCTCCTGCCAGACCATTTTTCGCGGGCACAATATTTACAGACAACCGGAAAGCCGGTTGATGAAATTGAGGTATATCAGACGACACAGCAATGCCGAAAAATGATAATATAAGTAAAGCCCCGAAAATTTTTTCGGGGCTTTACTTATATTATCATGACTTCCACTTTCTGAACTGTTCGGCAATCACCCATAACGCCTTGTTGATTCTTATATCACCATCAATACCTGTAATGGCTCTTGTCCTGGTATTTTTCCCGGAGGCACTTCGCCCCGATAATCCACCTTTTATCATATTCTCCTGAACCCGCTGCCAGGTTGTCCAGAGATCGTTCTGTTTGTCTTCCCGACGACGGGGAGTAATTATCTGTTCAGGTGTCACTGGCGTTTTATTTTCATCTTCATACCTGACCATCAGTGCAGCTCTGCCAAATAAATGTTGCTCGTCACTGTTAAGATGAATTTCTTTCATCGCCTCCATATTATCAGTGACTTTTCAAAGACACCGAGCACTTCATACGCTCCCTCGATAACCTGCCCGACAATATCACCTTTATGTGGAACGCGGATTTCGCCAAAATTATTTCCGCACACCAGGCCATTTGTGCAGACAAAACGAAAAATTCCGGGGATCATCTGATAACTGGATGAACCATCATGTGAATTAAGCAGGATAATTTCAGGAACTTCCTGTCCGTTAATATGCCCTTCCCTGCGAAGACGTAACATATGTTTACTGTATTCGCGACGTCCCAAATCACGAACCCGACTCTGACAGGCAAAGAATGGCTGGAAACCTTCATCACGTAACTTATTGATGATATTGATTGTTGGAATATACGTATAACGTTCACTCCGGGACTCATGTTTATCACCGGAAAATACCGAAGGCACGAACTGCATTAATTCATCATCCGTTAAAGGACGTTCACGGCGGATGGAATTATACCGACCAAAACGGGAAGCTAATCGCATAACAGCTACTCCTTTATGAAAGAATAAATTTAATAAAAAATTTTTCCGCTTAATATCATCCCCCCCGATCTCCATTAACAAGATTGCAACAATCAGGAGGGATATTCATCACATCCGGTCAGCAGATCGCCCGGATATCGAGGCCGGCACGCTTAATCTGACGCAGGAACTGTTTGAAGTGATCGGCTTCCGCAATGTTGATATGGCGGAACTGCTTATCCACACCCTGACTGAGCGCGTAGCTATAACTGAAGGCCATCTTTTCCGGGTGGCTTTTGCGATATTTTTTCAGCTCAGTCAGGCTGCTGAATTCCAGGACGTCCCACTCTTCCCCGGTGTTTTTTTTCTTCCCGGCAACAAGAAGCGTGTACGACGCGGTGTTAACGTGGATATTTCGGGTACTCATCCTGCTTTCTCCTCTCTCTGGTTTTCAGCCCCCATCATCTGTTGAGTTTCGGGAGCCGCGGTTTTGACGTTTTGCGGGGACCTGCCTTTTGTTCCC
>OLFX01000232.1_pt1 | contig 96504 bp, 81 predicted proteins | sample 1605091 | NCBI WGS metagenome assembly OLFX01 (sample SAMEA3888906, study PRJEB22519) | human gut metagenome | biome: human gut; feature: human-associated habitat; material: faeces | place: Denmark | collected 2012 | reverse complement strand
ATTCTACCATAGGAGGTCTGTTTTTTCTATTGTCCATTTTTTACGGACTTGTTCAATTTTGTTCGCCTCTTTTATATTGAAAAAAAGGACACACTATGTTGGATTTGAATTCCTTATAGTGTGTCTTGATTTTTATTTTTTCTTGTTTCTTAATTCTTTAAAAAACGCTGTTAGCACGGCTTGTGCTTCGTCAGCCATAATTCCGCCCACAATTTGAGGTTTGTGATTATATGGCAAATCGTTGAAGTTGACAACCGAGCCAAAGCTACCCGCCTTGTTGTCGCTCGCACCGTAGTACACGGTCTTGATTCTTGAATTGATAATCGCTCCCGCACACATTGGGCACGGCTCAAGGGTGACATATATTTCACATTGCCACAGTCGCCATCCTCCGAGCTTTTTGCAAGCCGAATCAATAGCTTCTATCTCTGCGTGATAAAGTGCGTTTTTGCCGTATTCACGCCGATTTCTGCCTGTGCCGACAATTTCGCCATCCTTAACGATAACAGCACCGACGGGAACTTCTCCCTCAAGTGCGCTTTGCCTTGCAAGGTCAAGCGCAGTTTGCATAAATTTGTTTTCTGTCATATCTTTGTGATGTATTGCTTTGTTAATGCAATGAGAATTCCAAACGGAACTATCAAGCCCGGAATCATGCAAGCAAGTTTTGTTGCAAAGTTGTTGTCATAAAGGCTTTTGATTTTCTTTTCAGCTTTGAATGATTTTGTTATGAGCAGATAAACAAGCGAAACAACTGCAAGAACGCCAAGAATAATCATAATGACTACTGCAACAATATTTGCGGTTTTTTCATCTGTTGCTGTTGTGACAATGTCGTTAACAGCCGATCTGCCGTTGTTCAGAGCGTGAATAACCATTGCAATAATTACATTGTCGGTTTGTACGGTGATATAAGCCAAAATTAAGCCAACAAGAAATGCAAATACAAATTGAATAACATTGCCGTGGACTAATCCAAAAATGATGCTGACCATAAACACAGCAAATCCTTTGCCGTATTTTTTGAGTGCACCAAGGGCACAGCATCTAAATGCAAATTCTTCAAAAATTGCAGGTGCAAATACAGTTGCCGCAACCATAACAATGCAGGTGAGAGGGTCGTTTGATGTGCCGAATTCATTTTGGGTCAATTCGTATCCAAGCACATTTTTTACAAATGTCATCATAAGTGATACAAAATAGTTTGCCAAAATGGTACATCCCATTCCCAAGAAAACCCAAGCTGTTGCTTTTAGTTTTCCAACCTTTTTGGCAGGGAAGAACTCACTTGTGAAGTTGCGTTTTAATATCAATGCAGCAATGCCGAACGCAGGGAACATTGCAAGCAGGTCAACCGCAACTATGTTGAATGCGTATTTGAACATTGTTGAGTTGTTGTAAAGGTCTGACAAACCGAGTGTGTTCATCATACTTGCCCAAAAGGCTTGCAAAAAGAGATACAAAATAATTGCACCGCCGAGCACAAATCCAACCTTTACAAGCTCGCTTCGTTGTTGTTTTTTTGCGTAGGCAATTTGCCTTTGCATCATAATATATTGTGCGTTTTGTTGCTGATAATATTGATTGTTTTGTGGATTATAATAGTTGTTGTTCATTCTTTTTCCTTCCGAGGATTACAAGGTTTTTGAAAGTTCCTTTATGTATTTCTTCATTTTGTCGGACAATTCGGGATGCTTGAGTCCAACTTCAATGTTGGCTTGCAAAATTCCGAATTTGTTGCCCATATCGTATCTTTTGCCGTCATAGTCAACGGCAACAACACCCTCGTGTTGTGCAAGCGTTCTCATAGCGTCAGTGAGCTGAAGTTCGTTGCACGCACCTTTTGGAGTGCTTTCCAAAATTTCAAAAATTTGTGGAGGCAAAATAACTCTGCCCAAAATTGAAAAGTGCGAAAGGATTTCATTTCTCTTTGGCTTTTCAATCATATCTGTGCATTTGTAGCAGTTGCTTTCAAGCGGTTCAACAGCAAGAGAGCAGTATTTTAGGATTGATTCGGTATCAACCTCTTTAACTCCCACAACGCCTTTGTCGTATTTTTCATATACATCAATGAGCTGTTTTGTAACAGGATTGTCAGAAATGATTACATCATCGCCATATAAAACCGCAAACGGCTCATCACCGACAAATGCTTTTGCACAAAGCACAGCGTGACCCAATCCGCCTGTTTCTTTTTGGCGCAGGAAGTAGATGTTGCCAAAGTTTGCACAAGCCTTTACAGAATCCAAAAGGTCCTTTTTGTCAGGATTTTCTGCAAGTTTTGTTTCAAGCTCAAATGCGTGGTCAAAGTGGTCTTCAATTGCTTCTTTGCCACGGTTTGTGATGATCAGTATTTCCTCAATCCCACTGTTGAACGCTTCTTCAACAATGTACTGAATAGCCGGTTTGTCAACTATGTTGAGCATTTCCTTTGGTACTGCCTTTGATGCAGGGAGCACTCTTGTGCCCAATCCCGCAGCAGGGATGATGGCTTTTCTGACTTTTTTCATGCTTCTCTCTCCTAAATTTTAAAACATTGATGTTACAATATAAAATACAAAATATGCAACCAGCGGTGCAAAAAATGTCACTCCGCCTTTGTTGCCAAGGTACAGTCGTTTCATTTGACTTTGGTCAAGGTCTGCATCCATACCGAAAAGTGACGATTGGATGAAGTTTGCGCCGTTGTCGAGCTGTTCCGAAACACTTTTGATTATGGCAAATACCGTGCCTTTGTAAAAATAATCGGCAAACATTGCAATTATTATTCTAACCAACAAAAGTGCACCGAGCATAATGTACATAATTTTTACAGCCGTTTGTGCGTCCGATGCGTTCATGATTGCTGACATATCAGGCATTGCGGTTGATCTCGGGTCATAGGTTGAAACAAAGTTCTGAATTGCTCCCATATATTTTGGAGCAAATTTGAACAATGCGGCATCTCCGACCAAGACTATTGAAAACAGTACGCAGAAGAATGCAACTCCTTGCTTGTACATTTTTCTGAACAGCAGATAATATGAGCCAAAGAAGAATGCACCCCAGTTCCAACTTATTTTGCTTTTTTTCGCTGAAAAACCTTTGAATTTTTCAATAAATCTCTGTGGGTTTGTTCGGATGGTGGCAGCAATATCGTTGATGTTCACGCCGTCAATTTCGCCCTGCTCCTTGTATTCCGGAATGTCAAACTGAATAGTTTGAATAGTAGGGAACGGCATTTGAGTCGGCTGATTTTCGCCTTGATTTTGATTTGTTGCGTTGCTGTTTCCGTCAGCAGGCGGTGCATAATATTCACCGGTATTTGCGTTGTGTTGCTTTGGTGCTTCCGGAATAATCGGCTTGTGCTCATCCAAAAAGCTGTATCCGGATGCGTGCAAGCCTTTGTTTACGCAGTGACCTGTCAAATTGTAGCACTCTCTGTGGTGAGGTGTGCCACATTCGGGGCAGGTAACTATATCATCGTCCTTTGTAAATTGCTTGTTGCAAACAGGACATTTATAATCTTCATAATTAGGCATATAATTCTCCTGAAATATAGTTATTATTTTTATTATACTTATATAAGCATAAAAAATCAAATATTTAATTAAGATTTGATTAACTGTTTATAAATTGTGGACTGCAAATCTGTATTAAGGGTTGCATTGCGAACAAGGCGAATAGCCGTTTTTCACAAGATTTTCTTTGTATCCAGTGTATGCTTTTTTGTTTTCGGATTTTATCTTTTTGGCAGAAGGACAGTCCTCCTTGTGAAATTTCTTTGTGTTGATGTTGACGATGTATTTTTGCTTTTCGCCGTTGTCGATGGTTTCCGCTTCATTGCCTACATATTTGCTGTTGCCGGTTTTGTAGTCTATTTCTATATCAGGCTGAACATTATAGCAGTAAACATTGAACTCAACACCTTCGCCGTCATCCTCAATGCTGTATGCTTCCATCTGTACGCCTCGTGCAACAAGTTCGTCATCCTTGAAAATTGGAGTAACTCTGTATAAAACATGGTTGCTTGTGGCTTTGACATAGGTTGCAACTTTGTTTTCAAACGGCAACATTCCCTCAATGTTGAGGTATCGTGTGCCTGTGATGAGGTTGTTTGGATTTGCGTTTTCGGCTGAGAGCTGATAGCCGATTAGGTGGCAACGATTGTACAAATATCTGCCGTCAACATTGCTGTATTTGGCAACTTGCCAGCCGGTCGGTTTGACAGAACCTATTGCCCCACGCTCTTCGGTCGGCATAAGGTCTGTTCCGATGTTTGCAATGCACGATGTGCATCTGCCAAGAGAATCGAGTTCGCCGTATTTTTCAAATGATTTTGTGTAATCCGTTTTTTCAAATTCGGGAACATTGTTGTTGATTACCGTATAAGGATAAACCGTGTACGGCTCAACTTCATTTACACTTTTGCTTTGTGCAATTTCGGTATATTGCGTTGTCGTTTCTTTTTCTTTAGAAACGGTTTGTTCGATGTTTTCAAATTCACTGCACGCTGTCAACATCAAAATTGCCAACAGCAGAGATATTATTTTTGCAAAATTTCTTTTCATTCTATCACCGTCTTAATAATAACATATTATATGTATTATATCAAACTTGATTTTTTGTTGTGCAGGTCAACAACTATTATGACACAGCTTGCAAGCAACATCAAACTCAAACTGCTGTTTATTTCGCTTGCAATCGGTGTAATATTTGATATGTTGCTGAATACCTCTTGTTCGGGCGCAAAAAGAACAATGTAGCCTTTTCCCAGGAAATATGATATTATTCCGCCGGCAAGCCGATGAATGAAAAAATCAAAGTAGTTCATATTTACTTTTTTGATTATTCCAAACAGCTGAAAATGTATGCAAAATCCGCCGAAACATAAGAAAAAACAAAGATAGGGCAGGGAGATATTTTGTTTTGCATAAAATACGCCGTTTGTAATTTCGATTAACGGCATTATAACTTTTGGTATGTTGAATAATCCCGACAGTGCCGAAAAGAAGGTTATGTATCCACACATAATGGCGATGCTTTTTGTACTGTTTTCAACAGAATTCACCAACGCAGTTGAAAAGTTTTGCTTTGTCATTTTTGTATTTTTATATGATTTGGGCTTTTCAAACAGGCTTTCCGCAATGCATATTATAAGTGACGACAGCAGGTTGATGGTGTAAATAACAACGCCGATTTTGGTGCTGTTTAGTTTTATTGTTCCGACTGCCGTGATGATGAAAGCAATTCCACCACAAAAGTTGAATCGTAGCATTCGCCTTGCTGTGTGCTTATCAATTTCGCCGTGTTCAAACAGTTGCTCTGTTAGGAGTGCGCCTGTCGGATAACCGCCGATTAATCCAAAAATTATTGCACACATTGCAGACGGCGGGAAATTCAATAGTTTTGCAATAGGTGTCAGTAAAAATTCGAAAAATGTCGAAGCCTCGCTTTTTATTGCCGTGTTGGTCAAAATCAAAATCGGCAACAGAGAGGGTACGATTATGTTTATGCACATTTTCATTCCGCTGATTGTTTGTGCCTTTGCTTTTGTTGAAAAAACAATGAATAAACCTATCAGTAACAGTAAGAATATTGTTTGAAAAACGGTAACCGTTTTTTTCATATAAATCACCGTTATATTATATTTTGCAATTTGACAAAATAAAACCTCGGACTAACTTGATGTCCGAGGTTAATTTTATATTCCCGAGGTCAGGATGTTTGCATTTTTGATGAGAACATCAACAGCTTCCTGTCCGCTTTTTTTGATAATTTCTTTTATTCCGCTTTCATATTCCGGTGCTCTGCTTGACAGATTGTGGCAGTCAGAACCAATGAGGTGAATATGACCTGTGTTGAGCAGTTTGATGAGCTTTTTCTTCACGCTTCTGTGAGAATTAACAAATGAAGAAATGTTGACCTGTGTAAGACAACCCATATTGATATAATCTTCCAGCTTGTACGGGTCATCCATAAGAGCCGGATACCTTTCAATATGAGCAAGAATAGGCTTTGCACCGTAATCACAGTACATATTCATAAGCCTGTCGTATGTGTTTTCAGAAAAACTGCTTGAAAACGGATGTTCAATTAAAATATAATTTGAACCTGCTATTTTCAGTTCATCAATATTCGGATTGTTGAACAAGTACCTGCTGATGTAAACTTCGGCAGCAGGAATCAGCGTTGGGCTTCCGCTCGGAAGTTCTCTTAAAAGCTCGTTGAAAGCCTTGTCACGGCGTCTTAAAAAATCATCAAGCGAAATATTGTCCGAATAATAATGGGGTGTAAGAATTATTTTCTTTGCACCCTGCCTTTGCAATTTTTCAATCATAGCAAGGCTTGTTTCAATGTCAGGTGCTCCGTCATCAACACCCGGCATAATATGGCAATGTGTTTCCACAAGATTTTCAATAATCATTATATCAATCCTTTACTGCCGCAAAATTTATCTTTTGTTCTGTCGTGGATCGTACGGAGGTGTGTTGTAGCCATATCCGCCGTAGCCGTATGAATTATAACCGCCTTTTGCTCCGTATCCGTATCCACTGTATCCGTATGAACCGTAACCGTATCCGCCATATGTTCCGTATGAACCGTATGAGCCGTAGCCATAGCTGTTCTTGTATCTGCCGTAGCGGTAACGGCCGTATTTGCCGTAGCCGTATTTTGAACGACCCGATTCGGCAAAGTTAACAACAAATCCGAGAATTTTTGCATCTATGAATTCAAGCGCTGAAATTGCTCTTTGAATTTCAGGATGAGTTGACTGGTTTGAACGAACAACAAGCACAACTCCGTCACTTTCTCTGATAACTGGAAGTGCGTCCGAAACAACATTGATAGGCGGTGTGTCAATGATTATGTAATCAAAATCATTGCCGATTTCTTCCAAAAATTCCGTCATCGGTTCACTGCCGAGGATTTCAGCAGGGTTTGGGGGAATTGAGCCTGAACATAAAACCGAAAGATTTTCGTATTCTGTTGCGTGAATAACAGAAAGTAAATCTGTTCTGTTTGATGAACCCACTTTACTGCCGAGATAATTTGTCAGTCCCGGTGAGTTAGGCACAGAAAAATAGTGATGAATTTTTGGCTTACGCAAGTCACCGTCAATGAGCAAAACTTTTTGGTTTGCCTGTGCAAGTGCAATCGCAATGTTGATTGTTGTTGTTGTTTTGCCTTCGTTTGGTGTTGAAGATGAGATTACAATGGTTTTGCATCCTTTTTTCATAACCGAGAACATAATGTTTGTTCTGATGCTTTTGTATGCTTCCTCTACTCTGAACTTAAGAGAAGGGTCCATTTCGATGTCTTTTAAAAGCTGGCGGGATGTTGAATTTGTTTTAGCAGATTTTTTGTTGCTTTTCTTTGCCATAATCATTCATCTCCCTTCGATGTCTTGCTGACATAAGGCTCGTCAATAGCCTTAGCTCTTGTTGTGCTCTTGATTTCATAATTTGGAATGTTGCCAAGAATAGGAATGTTGTATTTTTCAACAAGTTCCTCGCTTGAACGAATTTTGATGTCAAGCAAGTTGCGCAAGATGATGTATGCACAAGCAATTACTATGCCTGCAATAGCACCGATTGCACATTTCTTTGTGTATCCTTTGCTTCCTGCGGCGGATGCTTTGATAGGCTTGTCCTCAACGCTTGCCTGAACAAGTCCGTTGTTTGTTCTTTTCATCATTTGTGGAACTTCCGTTTCAAGCTGATGTGCTATTTCGTATGCCATATCGTTGCTTTGGCAAGTAACGGAAATTGTGAACATAGCCGTGTCTTCAACCGCTTCAATCAGCATCGACTTTTTTATGAAGTCGGAAGTGCAATTCGAATTTATTCGTTTGTTCAAATTTTGAGCAACGGTCGAAGCAAATTCGTTTGTGTTCATTATCTCGATGTATGTAGCAAGCATCATCGTGGTGTAATTCATTTTGCTTGTGTTGCTGGTTCTTGTGTCATCGGGGCTGTTGTATGAACCTTTGATTTCTGATTTTGTGTCCACCGCATAGGCAAGAAATTCAACTTTTGAAGTATAGGTGAGTTTTGTGATGTTTGCTGTGTAAAAAAATCCAAGCAATGCACCGACAAGGGCAAATGCAACTATAACTTTCCATTTTCTCAAAAGAGATACAAGTATTTTTCTAACATTTTCGTCAATATTCATGCTTTAACTCCTTTGTACAGTATTTTTCATTATAATATAATAACTTTAAATATATGTTTTGTCAATAATTTAATTGTCAAAAAAGGAATTATATTTGAATAAATTATTGACAAAGAAACAATTTTCTATCATAATGAAAATTAAGTTTATAAAATAAACTATGGAGGATAATATGGCAAAAAAATCACTTGCGCCTATGCCGTTTTGGGGTCCTTATTCAAAGAAGTATATGGGACTTTCAAGAGTTATGGGTACTATCAACAACAAAAATGCAAAATCAACAGCTGATGCGGTGCGTTTTGATTTTGCGGTTCATCCGACAATTTGGAACTCCTCTACCCCTGTTCCCAATGTAACCGTTCCGTCAAGCTACCATTTGTGGAAGTGTGCAACAGACTATTCGTTCTATTCTTACAGATATGAATTGATGTGGAAAGATATGGTGTACGCCGATGTTTCGTTTTCCAAAATAAATGACGAAGCGTATCTCGCAAGAGTTGAATTCGTAAACAACACCGATTTGTCGCAAAACACGGTGCTTAACTTCTTTTCATCACTCGAATTTCCAAATTCAAAGGAATACTACATCAAGGCTGAAGATGAAAATTATAAACTTGTCAAGGCAAATGATTATGCGGAATATTCTTATGCAAAAATCAGACCGTGGGAAAATGAAACACCCGACGGTATGTTCAGAGGAATGTTCAAGAGCGAGGAATTTTATCTCGGATACGGCTTGGGCGACAGATGTGATAATGCTCATGTGCACTATTTGGGACTGAAACCTTTTGGCTGTGAGGCAGGGGATAAGGTTGCCTATAAACTTTCGGCAGACGGCATTGACAACCCTGTTGTTGCTGTCAGATATAAAACTGTAACCGACGGAGACGCAAAATTCGCTTTGAACGGCACGGAAATCATTTTGCCTCACAGCAACGAACTTGCAATAATTGAACTTCCGTTTGCGGAAAATTTTGAACTTGTCAGCCTCGGCGGTGCAGGTGTTGAACTTGATTTTGTTGCTGTTTATGAAAAAGGCAACAGCCTTGAAGTTGTTGAAATCAAGCACGATTTTGAACCTGAAATTTCAACAAAGAAAAACGAAAACGGCTACACCGTTGATATTGATTATCATTATGACGATTGCAAATTCAGGGTGATTACTTCAAATCCAAACACCCGTTTCCGCACACTCGACAGCGGAAGCCTTGAGGATGCACTCATCAATCGTCTTTCAAACGGCGACCATACATATGACGCTTTGAAAGAAACTTTTTCAGGTTCGTTCAAGCATAAAAACTCGGATGACGGCTTCTTCCAAAACACTCTTGTAAAGTCGATTTTTATTGAACCGCACAGCACTCATATTGAATATGCGGTTGTTGCAAAATCTGATTTTGAGCCTTTGAGTTGTGACGATTACGAAAAAATATATAACGAACGCAAAACAACGGGTGAAACTGCAAAGTTCAACAAAAGTGGCGAAAAGTACGCTCTTTCAACCGATATTTTGCGTGCAACCTTGCTGACAAACACAGTTTATCCTGTTTACAAGCACGGCGAAAATGTTATTCATCACACACCGGGCAAGCGTTGGGACAGTTTTTATACTTGGGACAGCGGATTCATCGGTATGGGACTTCTTGAGTTCAGCAATGAACTTTGCCAATATGCACTTGATATGTATCTTTGTGATGATGACAACGATGATTTTTGCTTCCTTCTTCATGGTTCGCTTGTGCCGACACAGTTTGTGGAATATCTTGAACTTTTGAAGCGTACAAATGACAAGGCAAAACTTGATTTTATGTATAACAAAATGAAGCTGTACTATGAATTTTTGCGTGGCAGAAACCATAATTCAACCTGTGCAAAGTTTGGCAACGGACTTCTTACAACCTATGATTATTGGTATTCTTGTTCGGGTATGGATGATTATCCGGCTCAGGTCAAGATGATTGCCGACAAGGCGGAGGAATATTCTTGCCCTTGTCTTTCTACAAGCCAAATTATTCGTGCCGGTAAGATTATGAAAATGGTTGCCGATTATCTCGGCAAAACAGACGATATTGCCGTTTATGATGCGGACATTAAGTTCTCAACAGATGCACTCAACAATTACGCTTGGGATGAGGAGTCGGGATATTTCGGCTACACTATGTACGATAAGGATAAAAATGCTCCTTATATTATGAAAACCGAGGACGGCGAAAACTGGGATAAAGGCTTTGACGGAGTTTATCCGCTTATCGCAGGTGCGGTTGACGGAGAAAGAAAGCAACGCTTGATTTCTCATATCAAAAATCCAAATGAAATGTGGTCAAATGCAGGCGTTTCTGCTGTTGATATGTCCGCCTCTTATTATTTTGATGACGGCTATTGGAACGGCAATGTTTGGATGAGCCACCAGTGGTTTGTGTGGAAAACAATGCTTGACAACGGCGACACGGATTTTGCGTTTGAAATTGCAAACCGTGCGCTTGAAATGTGGAAAGAAGAAACCGATTTCACCTACTTTACATATGAATGCTTCGGCATCAAAACCCGCCGTGGCGGATGGTTCCACAACTTCGGCGGTTTGTCTGCTCCTATTTGCATTTGGGCAAACGCTTATTACAAGCCGGGAACGGTTACAACAGGTCTCGATGTATGGACCGATTACCAAAATGTAACCGATGACAGTGCCGAGATTTCGTTTAAGTATTTCAGCAACAACGAAAAATATTCCATGATTGTTACACTCAGTGATAAGAATTCGTACAAGGCTACCCTTAACGGAAAAGAAGTTAAATTTAAGCTCCGTAACGGCGGTTCATTGGAATTTACATTTGACAAAGATGTTGATAAGGGTATACTTAAAATTGAAACTTTGTAATTGAAAGGTAAGAATATGGCATACAAAATTGTAGGCTCAAATAACGAGCCGCTTAAGGTTCAGTTTATTACTGATGTTCATTATTATTCAACAAAGCTCGGTACTCACGGCAAGGCTTATGACAAGATGGAATCCAAGTCGCAGATGGTGATTAAGGACAGTTCTCTTGTCATCAAAAGAGCCTTTGATATGCTGTGTGAGGACACCTCAACGGATATTGTTCTTATTTCCGGAGATACCACTCACGAAGGCGAAATACAGTCGCACAAGGAGTTTATTGAGATGCTCCGTGACCTCAAAAAAAGAGGCAAGAGAGTTTATGTTATAACTGCTACCCACGATTTTCAGGATGACGGCATTGCCTATGCTTATGAGGGTGATGAAAAGGTCGAAGTTCCTGCCGTTGGCGATAGGCACGATTTGTGGGATATGTACTATGAGTTTGGACCAAACGAGGCTATTGCCGTGCATAAAGAGTCTATGTGCTATGTTGTTCAGCTTGCACCGGGTTATCGTTTGTTTGCACTCAATGACGACACAAATTACAAGCCGGAGGGCGAGCGTGGTTCAGGCTTTTCCGATGACTGTATGGCTTGGATTATGGAACAGCTTGAGGATGCAAAAAAGAACGACCAGTTTGTAATTGCAATGACTCATCATCCTATGATTTCACCGTCACCGTTTTATAACATCATCGGCGGTGGCAATATGCAAAGAAATTACGAAACAACACGAGAAATCTTTGCGGATGCTGGTCTTTCCTGTATGCTCACGGGTCACACCCATGTTCACGACATAAGCGATATTACAACCAAAAAAGGCAACAAGTTTTATGACATCACCTGCGGTGCGCTTATCGGCTGTCCGCCTGTAATGAGGAATGTCACCTTTGACCCAAAAAATTCAAAGATTGATGTTGACACTGTTTTTGTTGACAATGTTGACGGACTTGACACTGACGGCAAGAGTTTTCCGGATTATATGAAAAACTTTTTCTTCGGTATGATAAAGGAAGTTTTGTGGGCAATGGGTCATGATATTGACCGCCTTGCAGAAATGACACCTGCTTTTTCGGTACCGGGCGAAACTGTCAAAAAGTTTGCGTGGATAATAAAACCTGTCGGCAAGTTTCTTGACAAGTTGACCTTCAAGAAAATTTGGCGACTTTGCAAAAAGGAATGCGGTCTTAAAAAGTCCGATATAGCCGATATTGCGAATAATAAGGTTATTGATTTTATTCTTGAACTTATCCAAAACCTGTACTGCGGTGATTCTCCGTATACTCCGGATACAAGGGAATACAAGCTCACCTGCGGTTTACTCAATGTAATTGACGCATTTTTGAATACAATTCATTTTTCAATCGGCAAGGTGCTCAAAGGTGCAACTTCGGTCAGAAGTCTTGTTGAGCCTCTCCTTTGGAACAGCGGTTATTGCGATGCCGAGGCAACTCTTCCGCTTTATCCGATTTATGATGAGCAAAACCCTGCACCCGCTTCTGCTTTTGAACAAAAGAAGTTTGAAGATACTGTTAATAAGAGCAAAAAAGGTCCTCTTGTGCTACTTATTCTTATCCTTGTTGTAATCCTTCTTCTTGCAATACTTGCCGGCATAGTTGCACTTATCGTGTGGGCGGTTATCGCTATTATTCACGCAATTTCGGGCACCGCTATGCTCGGATTGTTGTTCTCATAATTTTTGTATGTTTTTACTAAAATAATTGTTGCATATTGGAATAAAAATTGTTATAATGATTTAGTAAATTCGCTATTTACATAGAAATCATAATTTTTAAGGAGTAAATTTATGGCAGACGAAAAGAAAAAATTCAGTCTTGGTGGCATTGATAACGCTGCCGAAGAAAAGGGTAGTTTCATCAAGACTCTTTGGCAACTTGTAAAGTTCCTTGTTGTATCGGGTCTTGTAACAATCATTCAGTTGGCACTTGCGGCTTTGCTTCCTTTGGTATGCGACCAAATCCACACATTGCTTCCTGAATTTTTAAGAGGCATTTTCACACCTACAATGTTCACAGCAGGCTCAAAAGAAGCTACAAAGTATGTTATCGACGGTGTAGTAACCTGGGGTTATGTACTTCCGTTCCTTCTTTCAAACCTTATTGCTAACATTTATGGTTTCTATCAGAATAAAAAGACAACATTCAAGTCTGATTCTGCTTGGTACAACTTTGTTATTTACATCGTGCTTCTTCTCGCACTCATCCTCTTCTCAACTTGGATGCAGGGTGCAATCGTTGGTGCACTTCTCAAGGTTGAAGCAAGCAACTGGTTCCTCAAGATAGTTACAAACGAGTCTATCGCACGTCTTCTTGCTTCTATGGCAGCAGGTTTTGTTCAGATGGTAGTTCTCTTCCCAATGGAAAAGTTTGTACTTATGAGAGAAAAGAAAGACGATACAGCAGAGGAAAAGGCTGCATAAGTCACATTTTTATAGCTAATAATGTTGAAAGGGCGGTTCGGTGGAATCGTCCTTTTTTGTCCTAATTTTAAAAAGGGGTTATTATGGACGAAAGATTAACTTATACAAAAAAAGAAGCCGGTATGTTTTTAACCGGTCTTTTCGGTCAAAATCTTATTTACAATGTTGTTACGGCAGGGCTTTACTATTATTTTCAAAATGTAATTTGTTTGCCGGCTGTGGCACTCGGCTGGATTTTTGCAATCGCAAGAATTTGGGATGCAATCAACGACCCGATGATGGGCTCGATTGTTGACAGAACACGAACAAAATGGGGCAAGTGCAAACCTTATCTTCTTTTTGCTCCGCTTGTAATTTGCGTGATTACATGCGTTTCATTTCTCAATGGAAATTATGCCGTGGCTAAAGAAAACGGCAATACAACCGCTATGGTGCTGATCGTAACTTGGGCAGCTGTGTCTTATGTTCTTTGGGGTATGTCCTACACGGCGGGCGATGTTCCGCTTTGGGGCGTCATCAGCCGTATGAGTGAGGTTGAAAAAGACAGAGCAAATCTTATCGCACTTGCAAGAATAGTTGCTTCCGTTGCGGCAGGTCTCGGTATTGTGTCGGTTGTTGCTCTCAGTCAGGCGGCTAACAAAGCATTCGGCGAAAGTGAAAATGCACAAAAGGGCTTTATCGTTGTCGGTATCGCAATGACGATTGTGTCGTCAATCCTTTTTGAATGTGCAGGCTTGGGCGTTAAAGAACGAGTACCTAATACTGACGAAAGAAAAACGATGAAAGAATCGTTTGCTCTTATGTGGAACTGCAAACCGTTCAGAAGACTTTTGATTTCCGGTATTCTTCGTGCTCCGCTTCAGCTCCTCGCAACAGTTGTAATGACTTTGTTTACATATTACTACTGCGGCGGCGATTTAACCAATGCGTTCAGCAACGGCAAAACATTCCTTACCGTTGTTATCATTGGCGGTGCGTTCTTTATCGGTCAGTTCGGTGCAACGGCACTTTGCCCTGTGCTTATGAAAAAGATTGATGTAAAAACGCTTTACAATCTTACAGGTCTTTCCGCTTTGCCTATGGCTTTGCTGTTTGTTACTTATCTTATCGCTCCTACCGAACTTGCCAAAATTGGTTGGGTAGTCATCGACGGCGTACTGCTCCTTTTTGCCGGAATAGGCTTTGGTGCGGTTATGATTTGCCAAAGCGTTATGATCAGTGATTGTATAGACTATGAGGACTATCATCATAACTACCGTCCCGACGGTGTGTTTTTTGCAGGTCAAAGCTTTATCCAAAAGTTTTCAACGGGTATTGCTTCAATTATTTCGGCTTATGTCTATGCCGCAGTCGGCTATTCCGATGTTAACATTGAAAAAATGAATACAGCCATTGCCAACGGTGCGTCGTTTGCAACCGATTTTCAAAATTATTCAAAGGCAATGTGGTTTTTGCTCACAATTCCGCCTGCAATCGGTATGGCAATTTCAATTATTCCTACCATTAAATATGAGATTACAAGCAAATCTCATCAAGAAATGCTCAATGTTCTTATAGAAAGACATAAAGAAGCGGAATAATAAAAATACAAACGGACTTTCTTGCAATTGTAAGAATGTCCGTTTTTTATGTTAAAAAGAGTATGTTTATTGGCGTGTGTCAGAGTGTTTATCAACTGCTTAGGCAGTAAAAATTTGATTCCCATGCCGGTATATATTTTGAATGCCTGAAATATATTTTGTAGTTTTCGTTAAGTTCCCATACCTTTAACGGCAAGGCAAACAAATCTTCGTTTCTGTGGTAAGCACAGATGTATAACTTTGGCAGTTGCGATTTTATGGTTTTTTCCATACCCTCAAGTGCCTTCATTTCGCTTCCCTCAATGTCCATTTTGATGAATGTTGCAGGGATGTTCAGGCTGTCAATATCGGTCACTTCGACGCTTGTTCCGCTTGATGACAGCTTGCTGTTTCTGCCTGCGTCTGCGCTGAAAATCAGCGTGTCTTTTTTGCTCCACGCACCCATGTTCAGCGTTGTCAAATTCTCCATGCCGTCGGTGTTTTTCAGCAGTTTTTTGTAGCTTTTTGCGTCAGGCTCAAGTGCGGTGATGTGCTTGTATTTACCATTTGTTGCGGTTGTGAATTCTCTTATTGTGTCGCCGTCATATGCACCCAAATCAACTATTTCTTCGCTGTCGGTCAACTTTAAAATTTCCGAATAAACCTTGTCTTTTTCACAGAAAGAGCGTAGCAAATATTCAATCTTGCCCGATACCTTGAATGAAAGAATGTCAAGATAAACCCTCTTGCTTTCTTCATCCGCAAGTCGAGAATAAACCTTGTCAAATTTCGCCTCGTTCTCGGCAATGTATTCACGGGTGAAAAGTCCTCCGCCGGCAACAGGAACATCGGGTGCAAATACTGTGTGTTCGCTGTTGATTTTTTTGATATTTTCAATAACGCTGTCTATGTGGCTTGCAAAGCAAAGAACAACATTGAAGTCGTCGTATTTTTCGCAAACCTCACTGTATTTGAGCACCTTGTAGCCTTTGAACGAATGACCTCTTACAAATTCGTCACTTGCAAAAATTTCGTCTGCCTTTAGCCCTCTTTGTTCAAGCTCTGCCATGATTTTTTCTGCACCGAGTCCCATTCCGTATAGTACAATAGGCTTTTTGCTGTCTTTCAGGGTGTCCCATATATTTTTGTCTTGTATCTTTTCAAGCATTTTGCCGTCACCTCATTTTGATATATAATAACATATTACTTTGCACTTTACAAATTAATATTTATATATTATAATATATCAGAATGGATTACTATATAATTTTGTTAATCGGAGGTATTTGCCTTTATGGCTATTGGCAGTTTAAAACGCTTGTTTAAAAAAGAAAGTTCAACCGAGGAAGAAATCAAGCAACTTGTTGACGATGACGAGGGTGAACTTGAAAAATCCACAAGAGATATTATTAATAATCTTTTTGAATTTCACGATACTAATGTTGGCGATATTATGACTCACAGAACGGATATTGCCGCTGTTGAAATTACCGAGGAAATAATTGATGTTGTCAAACTTGCTATTGACGAGGGCTTTTCCCGTATTCCTATTTATGAAGAAGATCTTGACAATATCAAGGGCATTGTGTATGTAAAAGATTTGCTCAAATTTGTCGGAACGGAAATTCCAAAGGGCGAAAAAATCGAGGACTATATCCGCACACCGCTCTTTGTTCCGGAAACTATTCCGTGTGGAAAGCTCTTTGCTCAAATGACCGAAACCCATATTCAACTTGCTATTGTTGTTGATGAGTACGGCGGAACAGCGGGACTTGTTACTATGGAGGATATTATCGAGGAACTTGTCGGCGAAATCGAGGATGAATATGACGATGAGGAGCAATCGGTTACAAAGATTGATGACGACACCTTTGTTTTTGACGGTGCTTGCGATATTGAAGACGCCGAGGAAGCACTTGGCGTTGATTTGCCGGAGGGCGACTATAACACTGTTGCAGGATTTGTCATCAACAGACTTGGTGCTGTGCCAAGCGAGGAGAGCAAGGGCGAAGCTGTGGAATACGGCGGAGTCAGATTTACCGTGCTTGAAGTTACGGACAGAAAAATAGATTCAATTAAGGCGGAAGTGTATGACAGAACAAATAATAACGATTGATGCAATGGAGCAGGCGGTGTCGCTGTTTGGCTCGTTTGACGAAAACATCCGTATGATAGAACGGGAGTTTGGCGTCAGCATTGTTTCAAGAGGCTCTGATTTAAAAATTATGGGTGATGCCGAGGCTGTGTCAAAAGCAGTCAGAACAATCAATTCCTTGCTTGTGCTCATTGGCAAGGGCGAGGCACTTACCGACCAAAATGTAAGATATGTTTTGTCTTTGGTCAACGAGGGTAACGAGGATAAAATTTCTTCAATGACCAACGATTCGATTTGCATAACTGCAAAGGGCAGACCTGTCAAGCCTAAAACTCTCGGTCAAAAGAAGTACACACAGGCAATTGACGACCACACAATCACATTTGGTGTCGGTCCTGCCGGAACGGGTAAAACCTATCTTGCCGTTGCTATGGCGGTGACTGCGTTCAGGGCAAAGCAGGTTAACAGAATTATCCTCACTCGACCGGCTGTTGAAGCAGGCGAAAAGTTGGGCTTCTTGCCGGGCGATTTGCAAAGCAAGGTAGACCCTTATCTCCGACCGCTTTATGACGCATTGTTTGATATGCTTGGTGCGGAAAATTTCCAAAATTATCAAGAGAGGGGAGCAATTGAGGTTGCACCGCTTGCCTATATGCGAGGCAGAACTCTTGATGACAGCTTCATTATTCTCGATGAGGCACAAAATACAACTCCGGAGCAAATGAAAATGTTTTTGACCCGACTTGGCTTTAGGTCAAAAATGGTTGTTACCGGTGATATTACACAGATTGACCTTCCTGATGGCAAAAAATCAGGACTTAAAACCGTTTTGAATATCCTCAAAGATGTTGACGATATTGAGATTATCAAGTTTACCCAAAAGGATGTTGTTCGCCACAGACTTGTTCAGGATATTATCAAAGCGTATGAAAAATATGACGAAAAGCAAATGAAAAAAAGAAAAGGAGAAGATAAGTAATGAATAAAGTAAAAGTTATAATCTCCGACGAACAAAAGGAAATTACTGTTCCCAGAGGAATAAGAATGTTGATTCGCCGTTGTTGTAATGCAGTTTTGCAGGCAGAGAAATTTGGCTCGGATGCAGAGGTTAGCGTAAGTTTTGTTGACAACGAGAGAATTCACGAACTCAACGCCCAGTACAGAAATGTTGACAGGGAAACGGATGTTCTTTCGTTCCCGATGGGCGAAAACGGCGAGTACGACACAAATATGGACACAGGTGCAAAAATCCTCGGCGATATTGTTATAAGCGTGCCAAAGGCTATGGAGCAGGCAAAGGCTTATAATCACTCTCTTCAAAGAGAAATCGGATTTTTGACCGTTCATTCAATGCTTCACTTGCTTGGATACGACCACGAAAACGGCGGTATCGAGCAGGTACATATGCGTGAAAAGGAAGAGGAAGTTCTTACCAAAATCGGACTTAAGCGTGACAACAGCTATTATATGGGAGATTAATTAATGACAAAAACAGCATTTATTGCTATTGTAGGCTGTCCAAATGTGGGCAAATCATCAATACTCAACAAAATTATGGGCACAAAGATTGCCATTGTGTCATCAAAGCCACAGACCACCCGCACAAAGATTATGGGCGTTCTCACCGAGGATGACATTCAGCTTGTTTTCACCGACACTCCGGGTTATCACAAGCCACATAACAAGCTTGGCGAAAAAATGAATCAGGCAGTCGGCGACTCAATCGGCGGTGTTGATGCTTGTTTGTTTGTTGTTGAATCAAAGGGCGACATCAAAAACGGCGAGTACGAGCTTCTTGAAAAGTTCAAAAATCTCAAAGTGCCGGTTATCCTTGCAATCAACAAAATTGATATGATTAAGGACAAAGAGGAACTCTTGGAGCGTATTGTTCAGCTCAACAGCTTGTTCGATTTTGAAGCGATTGTTCCTGTTTGTGCATCGACAGGTGAGCATATTGATGAACTTGTTGACGAAATGAAAAAACTTGCGTTTGATTCACCTCACTTCTTTCCTGATGACACTCTCACCGACCAGCCCGAAAGAGTGCTTGCCTCAGAGATTATCAGAGAAAAGATACTCAGACTTATGGACAAGGAAGTGCCACACGGCATTGCTGTGTCTATTGAAAAAATGCGTGAGCGTGACAATCAGGACATTCTTGATATTGAAGCAATTATTTATTGCGAAAGAGAGAGCCACAAAGGTATGGTTATCGGCAAAAAAGGCTCAATGCTCAAAAAGATTTCCACCTATGCCCGTCAAGATTTGGAAAGTTTCTTTGGTATAAAAGTAAATCTTCAAACTTGGGTAAAGGTAAAGGAAGATTGGCGTAACCGTGAGGGATTAATCCACAATTTCGGTTTGGATTAATTTGGCACAAATCATTTAAAACACCATAGGATAAAATAGTAACGGTGGTGTTTTTTATGGATAATTTGTGGCAAAACTTTGTGTCAACGGGTAGCGTTTCGGACTACCTGAAATACAAACAATCAGAAAATAAAAACGAGGTTGTGCAGACTGATGCAGACAAAAACAAAGGGACTTATAATCAGAGAACAGACGGTGGGGGAGAGCGATAAACTTGTAACCGTTATCACCGAGGATTTTGGTTTAATCAAAGCCTTTGTTCGCCGTGCAAAGACTATCAAAAGTCAAAACTTATCTGCAACCTCGCTTTTTGCTTACAGTGAGTTTTCGTTGTACAGAAGCAAGGAAGCGTATGTTATCGACAATGCAACTTCAATCGAAGTGTTTTTCAATCTCCGCTCGGATATTGAAACCTTGTCGCTTGCACAGTACTTTGCACAGCTTGCTTGCTTTTTGGGAACAGAGGAACAACCGATGTCGGGTATGCTTCGGCTTTTGCTCAACGCACTTTATCTTTTGTGCCAAGGCAAAAAAAGCCATCCGCTCATCAAGGCAACAGTTGAACTTCGTATGCTTGCACTCGGCGGATATATGCCCGATTTGACGGCTTGCTACCGCTGTGGTACATACGAAAGCGAAATTATGTATTTTGATATGGAAGAAGCGTGCATTTATTGCAAGGATTGCTATCGCAACAATGCCGTTGAACTTCCGCTTGCCGTTGTGACTGCAATGAGATTTATCTGCTTTGTTGATCTCGGCAAGGTGTTTTCATTTAATTTGAGTGAGGAAAATATGGCGCTTCTTTGCTCAACTGTTGAAAAATATTTGCTTTCCCGAATTGACGGAAGGCTGACTACTTTGGAATTTTACAAAACAATTGTTATATAGATATGGAAAAGAATTATGAAACTCTGGAGCTTGATAAAGTTCTGGAAATGCTAAAAAATGAAACTTCGTGTGATGATGCCGCAGAAATGGCGCTCAACATCAAGCCGACTTCTGATTTTATTGCCGTGTGCAATATGATTAATCAAACCGAGGATGCTTTTTCGTTGCTTGCTCGTTTTGGTGCACCGTCATTTTCGGGGTTGTATAATGTAAACGGTGCGCTTGCCCGTGCTTCTGCAGGCGGAGAACTCAACACAAGAGAGCTTCTCAACATTGCGTCAACGCTTCGTTCAATCCGTATTCTTTATGAATGGCACGGACATTGCAGCGGAGTGCGAACAACTCTTGACACCTTGTTCGAGAGCATAACCGTGAATAAATATCTTGAAGATAAGATTTTTACTTGCATTATCGGTGAAGATGAAATTTCCGACAAGGCAAGCGAGGCTTTGTATGATATTCGCCGAAAAATCAGAGCGAAGTCATCTTCTATTCGTGAAAAACTTGATGCAATGATTCATTCACCGCACTACACAAAATATTTGCAGGAAGCTATTGTCACCCAGCGTGACGGTCGATTTGTTGTTCCTGTAAAGAGCGAGTGCCGTGGCAATGTTCAAGGTTTGGTGCACGATACTTCGTCATCAGGCTCAACTGTGTTCATTGAACCGATTTCGGTTGTTGAGGCAAACAACGACATCAAGGTGTTGCGAGGCAAGGAAAGGGAAGAAATCAACCGTATTTTGTTTGAATTATCGGTTGAAGCGGGTAACTTTGGCGAGAGCATAAAGCACAGCTATGAAGCGGCGGTTGACCTCAACCTCATTTTTGCCAAGGCTCATCTTGCCAACAAAATGAAAGCGGTCAAGCCTATAATCAACACCGATGGTATAATTGATTTGAAGCAGGCAAGGCATCCGCTTATCGACAAAAACAAGGTTGTGCCGATTGATATTTCTCTTGGCGAAAAGTACGACACACTTGTGATTACAGGTCCTAACACAGGCGGTAAAACCGTTTCGATAAAAACTGTCGGACTGCTTACTCTTATGACTATGTGCGGACTTCTTATTCCGGCATATCAGTCAAGCAGAATTTCCGTTTTTGATAAAATCTTGGTGGACATCGGTGACGAGCAAAGCATTCAGCAAAATCTTTCAACTTTTTCGTCACACATCACCAATGTTGCAAATATATTGAAGGATGCGGATGAAAGTTCGCTTGTGCTTATCGATGAGCTCGGTGCCGGCACAGACCCTATTGAGGGTGCCGCACTTGCAGTTGCCATCATTGAAAAATTGCGACAAAAGGGCGCAAAAATCCTTTCAACCACTCACTATGCCGAACTTAAGGCATACGCTCTTGATACAGAGGGTGTTGTGAACGGTTGTTGTGAGTTTGATGTAAAAACATTGTCACCTACATATCGTTTGCTTATAGGCGTGCCGGGCAGGTCAAATGCTTTTGCAATTTCGCTTCATATCGGAATTGATGAGGATGTTATTGACCGAGCAAAAGAGATTGTGGGTTCTGATAATCGAGATTTTGAAGCCGTGCTTGACAAACTTGAAGCAACAAGACACGAACTTGAAATTGAGAAAAAGGCGGCTGAAAAGGCAACCGAACAGGCAAGAAAAATGGCTTCAAAGGCGCAGTCTGAAAAGGATAAGATAGAAACCTTGAAGGCTCGTGAACTTGAAAAAGCAAAAAAAGAAGCCGAAAAACTCATCAATCAAGCCAAGAGACAGTCGTCCGATTTTCTCCTTGAACTTGAAAAAATGAAAAAAGAAAAGTCGCCAGAAAATGCAACCGAGCTTGCAAAAAAGACCCGCCGTGCCATCAAAAACCAAATGGGCGAGATGGACGACCTTATCAATCCGCAGGAAATTGCGGATAATTGGGATGACGATTACAAACTTCCCCGTCCCGTTGTTGTGGGTGATGCCGTTATCATCAGAGGTATCGGCGAGGGCGAAGTAATCGAAGTTAAAAATAACAATGTCACCGTAAAGTCGGGACTTTTCAAAACAAGAGTGAAAATGTCTGACCTTATGCTGATTGAAAAGAAAAAGAAAAAACCGACTAAACCGCAGAGAAATCTTTATCGCACAAGTTCCCGTGCCGATGCGGATGTAAAAACCGAGCTTGATTTGAGAGGTCAAACAGCCGAGGAAGCCATCGGCAATCTTGGCATATTCATCGACAAATGTGTACTCAACGGAATTACAGAGGTTCGCATAATTCACGGCAAGGGCACAGGTGTGCTCCGCAGTGTTGTAACGGAGGAACTTCGTCATCATCCGAATATTGATGAGTTCCGCCTCGGCAAATACGGCGAGGGCGAGGATGGTGTAACAATCGCAAAGCTTAAATAAATGATAAAAGGGGAAGCTATGAAATTCAAAATTAAAAATGATAATTACAAAAATTTTGATGTGTACAAGGAAAATGTCCTGACTCCTCGTTCGTATTTTATTCCGTTTTCGTCACCTGAAGAAATGGCAAAAACGGACATCAGAACGGAACGATATTCCTCATCAATGGTTGAGGTTTTGTCGGGTGAGTGGGATTTTAAGTATTATAAAAACGAATCGGATATGCCGAACGAACTTGATATAGACAGCACTGAATTTGACAAAGTTCCTGTGCCGTCAGTTTGGCAACATACGGGCTATGAAAAGCCGTATTATGTCAACAGCCGTTATCCGTTCAAGCCTACTCCGCCTGAAATTCCTGCGGATTGTTCGGTTGGTGTTTATCACCGCACATTTGAAATTGATGATTTGAACAAGAATTATATCATTTCATTCTTGGGTGTTGCCGGCGGTCTTGATGTGTTTGTAAACGGAAAATATGTCGGTTACAGCGAGGGCAGTCACAACACATCGGAGTTTGAACTGAACGATTATTTGACCGAGGGCGAAAACCACCTTGTTGTTGTCAATCACAAGTGGACAAACGGCACTTATCTCGAATGTCAGGATATGTTCCGTGATAACGGTATCTTTCGTGATGTGCTTCTTTATAAAAACGAGAAAAACTCTATTTATGATTTTGAGGCAAAAACAAAGTTTAACAACGACCTTACATATGATTTGACGATTTTGCCGTCACTCAAACTTGTTGATGAGTGCGAACTTTCGGCAACTGTTTTTGATGACGGAGAGCTTGTTGCCACAAAGTCAATAAATGTTGATTCAAAGCAGATTGACAAAATCGCTTTTTCTTCACTCAATGTCAAGGAATGGTCTGCCGAAGCCCCGAATCTCTACACACTCGTTGTTTCGCTTTCAAAGGGTGGGGAACTTGTTGAGCTTGTTCGCCGACCGATTGGCTTCAAGCATATAAAAATAATCGGCAATGTTTTCACTTTCAACAATAAGAACATCAAACTCTTTGGTGTAAATCATCACGACACAAATCCAAAAACAGGCTATGTTATGACCGTTGAGGATATGGAAAAGGATGTAAGAATTTTTAAGGAGTACAATGTCAACTGTGTTCGTACTTCTCATTATCCTCCTGACCCTATTTTTCTTGATTTGTGCGATGAATATGGTGTTTATGTTGTTGACGAGGCTGATATTGAAACTCACGGTTGTGAAGTTGAAAATCACAAACCGGGTTCTTGCTCTCACAATCCTGCTTGGCAACCTCGCTATTGGGATAGAGTTTACAGAATGTATCAGAGGGATAAAAACCACGCAGGCATCACTATGTGGTCACTCGGCAACGAGGCTCACGGATACAAAAACCAGGACTATTGCTATAATGAATTGAAGAAGTTCACCGATATTCCGATTCATTACGAGGGTGTAATTCGTACTCGCAGATGGGCATATGATGTCATTTCGCAAATGTACACTTGGCCTAATATGGTCAACAAAATTGCAACAGGCTCGGGACTTCCGAAGAAGTATTATAAAAAGCCGTTTTACCTTTGCGAATATGCTCACGCAATGGGTGTTGGCGCAGGCGAACTTGAAAACTATGTTCAGGCATTTTTGCGTGGAAACAATATGATGGGCGGTTGCATTTGGGAATTTGCAGACCATGCAATTTATCACGAGAACGGTTTGTACAAATATACCTATGGCGGTGACCACGGCGAAAATAAGCACGACGGCAACTTCTGTGTTGACGGACTTTTCTTGCCTGACAGGACCCCTCATTCGGGTGCGCTTCAAATGAAAAACTGCTATCGTCCTGTTCGTATTACAAAGCACGATGGCGACAATCTTGAATTCTATAATTACAAATGCTTCACAAAGGCAGATTACACAGTAAAATGGCAGTACCTCCTTGATGGCAATGTTGCACAGGAGGGCGAAATCACTCTCGATATTGAGCCTCGCTCACATCAAAATGTCAAACTCGACATTCAGCATGCAAACGGCGATGAGGCACTTGTGTTTACTTATCTTGACGGCGATTTTGAAGTTGCAAAAGAGCAGATTGTCAATTTCTCCGATGATGTCAAGACTTATGAAAACACCGAAAAAGACGCACCGATTGCCGAAATGAGCGAAAAGAGAATTTTTGTTTATTTCAATTCGGGCGAACTCATTTTTGACACTTCATCAGGTGAAGTTGTAAGCTACAAAAAGGACGGCAGAGAATATATCAACACCGCTCCTTTAGGCGGTTCAAAGGGATTCGGTATCGGCATTTTCCGTGCTCCGATTGATAACGACCTTTACATCAAGCGTGTGTGGAAAAAACTTGAACTCGAAACCGAAAAACTTTTGGTTGAAAAGCCGATTTCTCCGTCAAAGGCATTTACCACAGAGGGCAACAAGGTGGTTATCACTTCAAATCACTATGTTTCAACTGTCAAGAAAAAGAAGATTTGCAAGGTTAAATTTACCTATGAAATCTACAACGACGGTGCAATCAAGGTTAATGCAGAGTGCACAAAATCAATGCGCTTGCCAAATGCTCCCCGCTTTGGCTTAACTCTTGAAATGCCAAAGAAATATTCAAATGTTGAGTATTACGGAATGGGCAACAGCGTCAATTTGTCCGATTTCTGCGAACACGCAATGCTTGGAATTTATAAGTCAAAGGTTGCCGATATGCACGAAGATTATGTCAGACCGCAGGAATCATCAATGCGTACAGGTGTCCGCTGGGCAAAGGTAACCGATGATGACGGCAATGGACTTATGTTCCTGTCGCTTGACGGCAGAATGACTTTCTCTGCCGATCATTACACATCACAGCAGTGTGCAAAGGCAGAACATATGGAGGACCTTCAGGAATGTAACACAACATTCTTGCACTTTGATTCTTATCATCTCGGCGCAGGCTCAAATGCTTGCGGTCCGTTCCCTACAAAAGGACATAAAAAATCATCGTTTGCAGGAGAAAAAATCACTCTCCTTGTAACTCCGCAATAAACAGCAAAACCGCAAAGAGTACAATGCTCCTTGCGGTTTGTTTTATATTATATATGTTATAAGTTATTATATTATAGCTCCGCCGTTGACGCCTAAAATCTGACCCGTGATGTAAGGACTTTCTGCAAGAAACAGCACAGCCTGTGCAATTTCTTCGGGAGTTCCGAGCCTGCCGAGAGGCACTTCTTCTTTCAATTCCTCGGTGTCAAACATATTGTTCATTCTCGTGTCGATTATTCCCGGTGCAATGCAATTCACGGTTATGTTGCTTGGCGCAAGTTCCTTTGCAAGTGCCTTTGTCAGCCCGATGATTCCTGCCTTTGTCATTGAATATAGGGTTTCGCACGAAGCACCGACCTGACCCCACATTGAACTGATGTTGATTATCGCACCGCTTTGTTCTCTTATCATTTTCAACGCAGAGAATTTGCTTGCAAAATACACCGCTCTTTCGTTTACGGCGGTCATTTTTTCGTAGTCATCGACTGTGATGTCGTTTATCATTTTTATGATAGACACGCCTGCGTTGTTCACAAGTAGGTTAACTCTGCCGATTGATTCAACGGCACTTTCGATTTCGTCAATATTTTCAAGATTGCACTTTATTGTGTTCACTTCATAGTCCGGCTTTGTTTGGTTGTATGTGATGTACACATCGTATCCGTTTTGTTGCAACAAAATTGCGGTTGCTTTGCCGATTCCGGTCGCACCGCCTGTTATTAATGCTTTTTTCATATCGTCACCTGCTTTTTATTATATTATCATTTATTGTTGAAATTTTCAATTATATATTATATAATTTTATATTATACTGAACTATTCGGAGGTTTGTTATGGACAGAGAGTTTTACACAATTTCGGTCTATGTTGATGAAAATGAAAACTTAATCGGCATCCCTTGTGGCGAAAGTGACAAGTACGGAATTGCGGATATTGATACCGTTTTGCTTCTCAAAGCACCTTATACCGATAAGGCACTTGAAAATTATATTGAAAAGGTAATCAACGCTTGCTATACAAAAAAACACAACGACAGCGTTGATACTTCAACTATCGAGCGTTATACAAAGAAAAAAGGCTTTGCCAACGCTACCAAAGATTTCACTATGATTTCGATAGTAAAGACAAAGACCAACTATTCTCTTATGCCGACTTTCAACGATTTTGAAAGAGGTCCGCTAGCCATTGATGATGACGAGCATATTCTTCTTCCTAATTACAGAGAGGGCGAAATGGCAGAAGTCATCCGTGGCTTTATTGAAATTTATCTCAAGGCTAATATGTTCTATAAGGAAAAAGCAGAGCTTGAGGCTGAAAAGAATGATAAAAATTAACAGGAGTTTATTATGCACTTGTTAGAAGTTGATAAGGAAAATTATCTCGGTCAGGCAGACCCGTTTATTTTGAAATCCGGCGGCAGATACTATATTTACACTACCGGTCACACGGGTATTTATGCCTATTCATCTGATGAACTCACAAAGGGCTGGAAGTTTGAGGGAATGGTTCTCACAGATGGAAAGCACGATTCGTGGTGGGCACCGAGCGTTATAGAACTTGACGGCAAATTTTATATGTACAATTCGTTTGAAATTGAGGGATACACACCCGATAAAGGCGGCCACAGAGGTGCTATGCATGTTTCGGTTGCCGACAATCCGCTTGGTCCGTTTAAGGTTGTAAAGCAACTTATAGAGCCGTTTTCTATCGATTCTCATGTTGTTCAAAATGAAGCGGGACTTTGGATTTTCTATTCAACAAACACCTTTGAGGGCGACCGAATCGGCACATATATTGTTGTTGACAAACTCCTTGACCCATTCACAGTTGAGGGCAAGCCTGTGCCTGTTGTTGTGCCTACTCTTGACGAGGATATTTATTGCCGTGACAGATATAAAAAAGGTCAGCATTGGCATACTATTGAGGGTGCGTTCTATTTCAAAGAGGGCGATTGGCAGTATGTTATGTATTCCGGCAACTGCTTTGAACAGCCGACCTATTATATCGGCTATGCAAGAGCCAAAACAGACGAAACCGATCTTCGCAAAATAAAATTTGAAAAATATCCCGATGACCACACCTATTGCCCTGTGATGAAAGCAAATGATTTTGAAGAGGGTACTGGTCATCATTCTATGATTAAAGAAAACGGTCAGTGGTATGCAATTTATCACGCAAGGGATTATGATGACGGCTTGGGAGCAGATGCTTTTGATGCACGCAATGCACGAATTTGCAAGCTAAATGTAAATGACGGCATAATAACCGCTGAACAATATAAAGACCATATTTAATATAGCTTGAAAATGTAAATTATCAAACCGTATAAAAATGACGATGCCGTGCCGTAAACAATCACAGGTCCGGCGATGGAAAACATCTGTGCCGCCGTGCCGAGTATATATCCCTCGTGCCTGAATTCAAGTGCAGGGGATACAACGGAATTTGCAAAGCCCGTAATCGGCACAATTGTTCCCGCTCCGGCATAGCGTGCAATTTTGTCAAACACGCCTATTCCGGTCAGAATTGCCGTTATTATTATGACGGTTGACGGTGTTGCAAGTTTAACTTCATCTGTATTCAATCCGATTTTTTCATACAGTGTGTTGAGCACTTGAGCAAACAGGCAAATTCCTCCGCCGAACAAAAATGCTCTTATGCAGTTTTGCACAACAGGGGAATTCGGACTTGCTTTGTCTGTCATTTTTGAATAATCGCTGTTTGATATGCTCATATTTACACCTCATTTTTGTTTATGTATATAGCATTTGTAAATGCGGTGTGAATATTCACAAAGTATTATTGACTTTGTATATTAATAATTGTATAATCCAATTATACTAATCGTAAAGGAGTCACTTTATGGAACATCTTGTTGATGTAAGAAATGTATATAAGATTTATAATCCGGGTGAAAATCAGGTTAACGCACTTGATGGTGTCAGCCTTACTATTGACCGTGGCGAATTTGTTGCAATTATCGGGCAGTCAGGCTCGGGTAAATCCACCTTTATGAATATGATTGGCTTGCTCGACACTCCGACAGAGGGCGAATATTATATCAACGGCAAACTTGTTGACGACCTTACAGATGACGAAATGTCTGTTATTCGTAATGAGGAGATTGGATTTATTTTCCAGGGCTTTAACCTCATTCCGTCACTTACTGCACTTGAAAATGTTGAACTTCCGCTTGTTTATCGTGGAATGAAAAAAGATGAACGCAGGAAGATTTCTATCGCTGCGCTTGAAAAAGTTGGTCTTGGTTCTCGTATGGATCACTTGCCAAAGGCTTTGTCAGGCGGTCAGCAACAGAGAGTTGCGGTTGCTCGTGCAATTGCGGCAGCACCTCCTGTTATTCTTGCCGATGAACCGACAGGTAACCTCGACACTCGTTCAACAAAGGATGTAATGAAGATTTTGCACCAACTCAAAGATGAGGGCAGAACCGTTATTGTCATTACTCATGACAATGAGATTGCCATGGAGGCGGAACGAGTTGTTCGTATTCGTGACGGCAGAATCGTTGAGGACTACATCAATCCGGGATTTGAAGAAAAGTACGGCAGAAAAGCGAAGTACGACAATGCCAATCCTATTGACCTCGGCTAAATCAATAATGTAATCAGACTGTCGATAAAGCTCCTGAAACACGCCAAATAAATCTAACCGACTTGCCTCCACTTGAAGCAAGGGGAGGTGGCAACACGAAGTGTTGACGGTGGGGTTTTAAAAATGCTGTAAGTATCGAACTTACAGCATTTTTGGCGTTTTTCGTTTTTTGCTCACAAGCGGTACAATCGTACAGCAAAGTTCGCAAGAAAACGAAATTCAGAACCTTTCTCAACAGCCTACAGCGTGTCAAAAATACTTTTTCAACACGCTGATGTAATAAAATCACCTAAATCGGTTAAAATAGATTTAGGTGATTTTTTATGTTGTTTTTAAAAGCATTTGTTGTTGGCGGATTAATATGCGTTGTCGGTCAGCTTTTGATTGATTTAACAAAACTCACTCCGGCAAAAATCCTTGTTTCGTTTGTGTGCCTCGGCGTTCTGCTCGGCGGTATCGGGGTTTATGACAAATTGATTGATTTTGCGGGTGCAGGCGCAACGCTTCCGCTTACAGGTTTCGGTTCTGCTCTTGCAAGCGGTACAAGAGAAGCAATCAGAGAAAAAGGCTTTTTAGGGGTCGTGACAGGTCCGCTTTGTGCATCGGCAGGCGGTATAACCGTTGCACTTTTGTCGGCACTCGTTGTCAGCCTTGTAACAAAACCAAAGGATAAGTAATAGTATATCCTGTGGTGATATTTATGCTCAAAATCAAATCAATAAGCACCGTCGGCTTTGTCGGCGAAAGCGAGAACCTTGTGCACGAACTGACCTGTCCGCTTTCTCGAAAAAGAACAGGGGATAGGTTTTATTACAAATCGTCCCTATATCGTGTTGAAGCACCCGATGATGCAAATGTCAGGGTCGTTGTGTTTTCAGCCGTGGATGTTTTTTGCTGCTTTGAAACTCTTGTTGACTTGGTCGATTTTCAAAAATGTGTTTTGTATCTGACCGATGTCAAAAAAGCAAGACGGATGGGTATAAAAATAGATAAAACACGCCTCTCCTATGCTCTTGAATGTCCCGTGGTGTTTGCCACAAAATCCGCAAGAGGACTTAACCGTTTGCTCGATGCAGTACATATGGTTTCGCAAACACCGAATTTTATTACGACATTTGAAAATCCGGCGGTCGCCAAAAAATCTGTAATAAGTTTTAAGCAAAGTAAATTGTCATTTTTGGCAAGAAAAATATGCGATTTATTTTTAATTATAAAAACCTCTTGTTAATTTCTATATAATCTGTTATTATATATGTATCATTTAAAAGGGGTGTAAAAATGAATTCAAAAGCTAAAACCTATACCAAAAAAGAGGCGGCAGGATATCTTGTCGGTATGTTTGGTCAAAACCTTATTTACAACATTGTTGCAACAGGTCTTTACTTCTATTTTCAGAATGTAATTTGTTTGCCGGCAATGGCTCTCGGTTGGATTATGACTATCGCCAGAATATGGGATGCCATAAACGATCCGATGATGGGTACTATTGTTGATAAAACCCATTCAAAATGGGGTAAATGCAGACCGTACCTTATTATTTTTCCTGCAATTATAGGCGTAATCACTATTTTAACATTTGTCAACGGCAACTATGCCGAAGCATCGTCAACCGCACAAAAAGTGCTTATTGTAGGCTGGGCGGCTGTATCTTACATCGCTTGGGGTATGTGCTTTACTGTTTGCGATATTCCTCTTTGGGGTATTACTTCTCTTATGACAGAGGACGAAAACGACCGTAGCAAGATTTTGGGCCTTGCCCGTATGGTTGCAGGCGTCGGCGGTATCGGCGTTCTTGTTGTTCAAATTGCACAGGCTCTTGCAGGCGTGTTTGGCGGCGATATGCAAAAGGCATTTATTGTAACGGTTATTATTATGACTGTTGTCGCAACAATTCTTTTTGAGTTTGCCGGTATCTTTACAAGAGAGCGTGTTGAAAAATCCGAAAAGAGTTATACTTTCAAGGAAAACTTCCAAATTATGTTCGGCAACAAGCCGTTCAGACAAATCCTTATTTCAGGTATCCTCAGAAGCCCGATTCAGCTTCTTATGATTGTTGCAATGACTCTTGTTACATATTATTATGCAAACGGCAACATTATGAACATCCTCAAGTATAACGAGGACGGTTCTCTTGCCGGTATTGATTTCAAGATTCTTATCGGTCTCGGCAGCGTTGCAGTCGGTCTTTTTGTAGGTCAGTTCGTTGCAATGGGCGTTACTCCGCTCATCATCAAAAAGGTTGAAAAGAAAACTCTTTACAATATCTATTCAATCGCAGGCGCTGTTCCGTTTGTTCTTATCTTTGTATTCTTCAAAGTTTCGGGCGGTGACCTTACATCTACAGCTTGGTCAATCGTTATCGGTATTTGCATGCTTTTTGCAAGTGCGGCTTTCGGCGGTATCAATGTTCTTCAGTCAGTTATGATTGCCGACTGTGTAGACTATGAGGAATATTACAACGGTGTTCGTACCGATGGCGTATTCTTCTCAGGTCAAAGCTTTATTACAAAACTTGCAGCAGGTATTTCAACAATCATTTCATCTGCCGTATACGCTTTTGTAGGTTACAGCGGCGTTAATGTTGACAAGCTCAACAAGGCAATCGAAAACGGTGCAAACTTCATCACATATGACGGCGGTTCCGGTGTCGGCAAATATGCTGAAGCAATGTTCTTCCTCATTTCAATCCCACCTGCAATCGGTATGTTCCTTTCGGCTTTGCCTACTCTTAAATATGCAATGACTGATAAAGAGCACGAGCATATTCTTGCAGAACTTGTTGCAAAGAGAGGCAATAAGCCACAGGATTGAAAAGTGCTCAATGAAGAAGATGATGAGCAGGCACAAGAGCTTGAACAGAATCTCCTCAACATTGTTGACGAAATAAATAAACTCTAAATGAAGGGGCACACTGCATAAGGAAGTAATTGGTTTAAGCTTTCTGAGTTTTGCCCATTGCACTATTAAAAAATCCCGTTAATACGCAAGTATTAACGGGATTTTGTTAATGCACACTGAACAAAATCAGTTTGCTTAAACTGCTTTGCACTCAAAAATCAAAGAAACAGATGAAAGACAAGGAATAATTTACAGGGCAGGCTTACCGCCTTCACTGTAAATTTAATGCAGTATTTCGATGTTTATTTGATTTTTTGAGCATTTATTCTTTATGTAGTGCGCCCCAAACGCTATCCGATTTTTTTCGGATAGCGTTTTTGGTGTCGTGACAATTGTATTAATATTTCAAAATTACGGTTTTGCAATTCTCACAAATTGAAGCGGCGATATTAGTTCTGTGACTCGGTTTAACTTCAGTAATCTTAACAAATCCGTCAGCTTTTTTCGCATCCGTAAACACACCCGGCACCTCATTTGCAAAGCTGAAAGCACCGTCTTTACTGCAAAACAAATAACCGTTTCTCATTTCTTTGCCACACTCCGGACATTTCATAGTTTTCACCTCCGTTTTGTTATTCGGCAGAGCGTTGCGAACACTCTAACATTTCTTGCATTTGCTTTTCAAAAATTTCTGCTTTGATTAAAGCGATACCCTGTGACTCGTCTCCAAGCACAACAAGACGGTCACCCTCTTTCATATCAAATGTATCTCGTGCATTTTTTGGTATTACAATTTGCCCCTTGCTTCCGATAGTAACTGTTCCCCAAAGATGTTTACCGATAGGCGCTGGTGCTACCTTTGTTTTGCCTATTTTTTCATCAGCGTGAATCAGTGAGTCAATTGTAACACCATAAAACTTTGCCAGCTTATCGCATTTATCAATATCGGGAAAAGTATCTCCTTGTTCCCATTTGGAATACGATTGACGAGAAATTCCGACTGCTTCGGCAACTTGTTCCTGCGATAAGCCTTTAATGTTTCTTAAGTATAATAAATTATCCGAAAACATAAATACGCCCCCCTTAACTATAAATTATTATAGCATTTAGGGAGCGTACTTTCCACCATATAAATTTGTCAGATAAGTAATTCTTTTGTTAAGTTTGCCTGCGTTGGTAAAGATTACTGTATTAAGATTTTTTACTTAGTGGTTATATTAAGTATTTTATTACTTTCCGAGGTCGAAAAGTTGTTCTCTTGTGAGGGTTGCTGTTCGTGAGGTTTCGTCATCCGGAATTACACGGATGGTTTTGCCGTCATAGGCGGAAACCTTAACCTTTGCGGTCTTGCCGTCTATTGTAACTTCTTTTTCGCTGTATTCCTCTTTTAGCGGAACTTGCTTTGTAAGTGCCGATTTTTCTGTCAAAGCACCTGTTGGGCAAAGTTCAACGCAAAGTCCGCAATTTGTGCACTTGGTTTGGTCAAGCGGAAGATTAAACGCAGGAGCAACCTCTGTCTTGAAGCCTCTGCCCATAAGACCGATTGCCGAGATGTTCATAATCTCCTTACAGCTTCTTACACACAATCCGCAAAGAATACATTTTGCACTGTTGCGTTCAATGAATTCGTTTGAATTTGCTGTGTATTTCTGTGGCATTTCGCCCTTGAATCTGGCAGGGTTGATGTCGTATCTCTGTGCAACGCTTAAAAGTTTACACTTGAAGTATTCCTTGCATCCGCATTCAAGGCAACGGCTTGCTTCAGCCTTTGCTTCTTCCTCTGTAAAACCGAGGCTGACTTCGTCAAAGTTGTTTCGTCTGTATTCAGGGTCAAGAACCTTTGGATTGGTTCTTGCACATTTTTGCTTTGCAGAGTAGTCAATGAGTTCTTCATCTCTTCTGCTGATGTATGGAACTCTTGTGTCAATTGCTTCGCCGTTCAAAAATGCGTCAACAGCTTCTGCACATCTGTCTGCTTCGCCGATTGCTTCAATAGCTATTGATGCACCTCTGTTTGTTGCGTCACCGATAGCAAACACTCCGTCAAGGTTTGTTTGGAATGTGTCTATATCAGCCTCAATGTTGCCTCTGTCTGTGAGTTTAAGTTCGCTCACATCCTCGCCGACAAGTTTTTGACCGATAGCCATAATAACACTGTCAACTTCGATTTCTTCAGTCTTGCCCTCAACAGGAACAGGCTTTCTTCTGCCCGATGCGTCAGGCTCGCCGAGTTCCATAATTTGAAGTGTAATGCTCTTTACCTTGCCGTTTTCACCATTGAATGAAATAGGGTTTGTAAGGAATTTGTACTGTACGCCTTCTTCCTCTGCTTCTCTGATTTCGAGGTCGTCGGCAGGCATCTCGTTTCTTGTTCTTCTGTAAACGACATAAACATTCTTTGCACCGAGTCTGACAGCAGTTCTGCAAGCGTCCATTGCTGTGTTACCGCCACCGCAGATAACAACATTGTTGCCGATTTCTTCAGGCTTGCCGAGAATTACGCTACGCAAGAAATCAATACCGCCGTAAACGCCGTCAAGATCTTCGCCCGGAGTTCTCATTGAGCTTGATTTCCAAGCACCGACAGCAACGATAACAGCGTCGTTTTGCTCTTTGAGGCTTGCAATAGTGAAGTCTTTGCCGAGTTTAACATTGTTGACCATCTTAACGCCGAGCTTTTCGATAATCTCAATTTCGCTGTCAAGCACTTCTTTTGGAAGTCTGTATTGCGGAATACCGTAGCGGAGCATACCGCCCATTTTTTCCATCATATCATAGATTGTTACATCATGGCCTTTTATTGCAAGCTGATATGCAGCTGTAAGACCTGCCGGACCGCCGCCGATGACAGCAATCTTTTTGCCTGTTGCTTCTGCTTTTTCAGGAATATATTTATCGCCGTTGAGGTCAAGGTCAGCGGCAAAAGCCTTTAATTGAGCAATGTTGATAGGTTCTTCAACATTCTTTCTTCTGCAAGCGCTTTCGCATGGGTGCGGACAAACTCTGCCGATTGAAGCAGGGAGCGAAACTTTGTTTTTGACAAGTTTCAATGCAGATTCGTATTCGCCGTTTGCAATAAGACCTACATATCCTTGGCAGTCTGTTCTTGCAGGACAGTTGAGTTGGCACGGAGCAACGCAGTCGCCGTCATGGGCAGACATAAGAAGCTCCATAGCGATTTTTCTTGATTGAACAACTCTGTCGCTTTCGGTGTTGATTACCATTCCGTCTGTGCATTTTGCAGAGCAAGAACGCAAAAGTTTTGGGATACCCTCGGCTTCAACAACGCAAAGACCGCACGCACCGTAAACTTTTACGGCTTCGTCATAGCAAAGAGTAGGAATGTAAATGCCGTTGTCTTTTGCGGCTTGGAGAATTGTTGTACCCTCCTCAACCTGAATGTTTTTTCCGTTAATAGTTAAGTTAAGCATTGTGTTTCCTCCTTCCTACGCCTTGATAATTGCACCGAATTTGCATGATGAATAGCACTTGCCACACTTGATGCACTTTTCGGTATCTATTTTGTGAGGCTGTTTAACTGTTCCGCTGATTGCATCAACAGGGCAGTTTCTTGCACAAAGAGTACAACCTTTGCACTTATCCTCAATAATTTTGTATTCGATAAGGTCGCTGCATTCACCGGCAGGACACTTCTTTTCGTTGATGTGAGCTTCGTATTCGCTTCTGAAATACTTGATTGTTGTAAGCACAGGGTTTGGCGCAGTTTGACCCAAACCGCAAAGAGCACCGTCTTTGATTGAATGGCAAAGTTCTTCAAGAAGTTCAATGTCACCGTCTTTGCCCTCACCCTTTGTGATGCGCTCAAGCATTTCAAGCATTCTTTTTGTGCCGATACGGCAGTGAATACATTTGCCGCAGCTTTCTTTTGCGGTGAAGTCAAGGAAGAATTTAGCCATACCTACCATGCAGGTGCTTTCGTCCATAACAACCATACCGCCGGAGCCCATAATCGCACCGGTTGCACCGAGTGCCTTGTAGTCGATTACGGTGTCGATAAGTTCGGCAGGAATACATCCTCCCGATGGACCGCCCATCTGTACGGCTTTGAATTTCTTGTCGCCTTTCATTCCGCCGCCGATGTCAAAAATAACATCACGGAGAGTTTTACCCATAGGAATTTCAACAAGACCCGATCTCTTAACCTTGCCTGTAACGGCAAATACTTTTGTACCTTTTGAATTTTCAGTTCCCATAGCGGCAAAAGCCTCACCGCCGTTGTTGATAATCCAAGACACATTTGCAAAGGTTTCAACATTGTTGATGTTTGACGGTTTGAGCCAATATCCTGCGGCAGCAGGGAACGGAGGCTTCAATCTCGGCATACCTCTGTGACCTTCAAGGGATTCAATGAGCGCTGTTTCCTCACCGCAAACAAATGCACCTGCACCTGCCTTTATTGTGAAATCACAGCTGAAGTCCGAGCCAAAGATGTTTTCACCGATTATGCCTTGCTCTTTTGCTTGCTCTATAGCACGGTTAAGTCGCTTGATTGCAAGCGGATATTCCGCTCTTACATAAACAACTGCGTGCTGTGCACCGATTGCATATGCACCGATGAGCATACCCTCAATAAGTGTGTGCGGGTCGGATTCAATAACGGCTCTGTCCATAAACGCACCCGGGTCACCCTCGTCAGCATTGCAGATGAGATATTTTACATCGCCCTCACTCTGTCTTGCGGCATTCCACTTGAACCAAGTAGGGAATCCTGCACCGCCACGACCTGCAAGTCCCGATATTTTTATGATGTCGATAACTTCCTCCGGAGAAAGCTCTGTAAGGCACTTTTTGAGTGCTGTATAACCGTCTGCCTCCAAGAAAGCAGAAATCTCATCAGGATTGATGATACCGCATCTTCTGAGCGCAATTCTTGTCTGTTTTGTCAAAAATTCGCTGTCCTCGTCCGACACGATGAGTTTTTCAATTTTGCTTGTATCACCTGTTTTTGCATAGTCCGCAATATTCTCTGCATCATCAGGGGATACCTTAACAAGACGGGTGAGTTTTTCGCCCTCGTAAATGTCAACGATAGGTTCAAGATAGCACATACCGATACAACCGGTGATGCTGACCTCTGCACTGCCCAAATCGTAATTAAGAAGGGCTTGACGCACCTTTTCTGCTCCTGCGGCAATTCCGCATGAGCCTTCACCGATAACAATTCTCATTGTGCAGCCTCCCTCAATTCCTTCAAGATTTTCTTTGTCTTATCAGGTGTAAGACTGCCGTATGTATTGTCGTTTATCATCATAACAGGTGAAAGCGAGCAACATCCGAGGCACGCAACACATTTGAGCGAGAACAAACCGTCCTCGGTGGTTTCGCCGTCATCAATGTGAAGCTCGTCCTTGATTGTTTGGAGTATCAACTCCGATGAGTTAACATGGCATGCAGTGCCTTGGCAAAGCATAATGAGATACTTGCCGACAGGCTGAAATCTAAATTGAGTGTAGAATGTTCCGACGCCCATGATTTCGCTTGTTGCAATGCCTGTTGATTCAGATATTTTTTCAATGGCTTCCTTTGGAAGATAGCCGTAAATATCCTGTGTTTGTTGCAAAATTGTAATCAAACTGCCCGGCACGCTTGCATATTCCTCAAGCACGCCGTCAATTAATTCAAGATTAACAGTAGACATTTCTTTTCCTCCCAATAATTTTAGTAATAAATATTATAATATATAATATACTATCATATAGCATAATACTACTTTGATTTTTTTTTAGCAAGCAATTATTCTATTTTCATTTATTTTCCACAAAAATATTCCCCATTCTTTCTTGCTGTTTGCTGTTGTTTTGTTTTATTTCTACAAAAAACTATCATTTATTTTATATAAACAATGGGCAGTATTTAACAAAAAGTATTGACATAAGTTTAAAAATACTGTACAATTTTAACAAATGATAAAATTTTAAAGGGGTGTGCTTTATGAGCATAGTTAAGAATGTGGCTATTGTAGGCCACGCATCTAAAGGTAAAACTACTCTTGCAGAGGCAATGCTTAATGTGGCAGGCGTTACCGAAAGAATGGGCAAAATCGCAGACGGAAACACAGTATCCGACAGTGATGCTGAAGAAAAGAAAAGAGGAGTTTCTATTTCTTCATCTGTTTTGCAGTTTACATATGATAACACAAAGATTAATGTTATTGACACTCCGGGACTTTTTGATTTTGCATTAGGTCAGGCAGAGGGACTTCGTGCGGCAGATAGCGCAATTGTTGTTGTTTCCGCAAGATCAGGCATCGCAGCAGGCGCAGAAAAAGCGTTCAAAGATGCAGGCAAAAAGGGTATGGCTCGCATTATTGTCACATCAAAAATGGATGACGACAGAGCCGATTTCTACAAATCATTCAACGGTTTGGTGGCAAAGTTCGGCACAGCAATGTGTCCTGTTGTTGTTCCGATTTTGAACGGTGGCAAGGTTGCCGGCTATTATAATATGATTGATGACACTTCATATGTATATGACGGTGTTCACAAAAAGGCTTCTGATGTGACCCACGATGACCAGGCTCGTTTTGATGCCATCAAAGAAGTGTTTGCCGAGGCAGTTGCCGGTGCAGACGATGAACTTATGGAAAAATATTTTGAGGGCGAACCTCTCACAAAGGAAGACAAAATTAAGGGTCTTTCACAGGGTATCGCAGACGGCACAGTTGTTCCTGTGTTTGCACTTTCGGGTCTTACCGGTGTAGGCGTTGATATGCTTCTTGATTTCATCAAGGATTGCTGTCCTGCACCAAAGGCAGAATATGCTATTGATTCAAACGGCGAACCTGTTGAAATCACTGTTGACGAAAATGAGCCTCTTGCAGCAGTTTGCTTCAAGACAGTTGCCGACCCATTCATCGGCAAGCTCAACTATTTCAAGGTTGTTGCAGGCAAGATTGTTCAAGGCTCAACTGTTGTGAATTCCCGCACAGGCAAGGAAGAAAGAGTGGGCAAGGTTGTCACTATCCTTGGCACAAAGCAAACAGATGCAAAAGAAATTCCTGCCGGCGAAATCGGTGCTGTTGTAAAACTTGACGGCTTTAAGACGGGCGATACTATGTGTACATTCGCAAAGGTTGTTACTCTTGACGGCGTTGCCGTTCCTACTCCTTGCTATTCAATGGCTATCAATGCAACAAAGAAGGGCGAGGAAGAAAAAATTGCCAACGCTATTGCGAAGATTATTGAGGAAGACCCGTCAATCGCATATAAGGCAAATAACGAAACAAGACAAACTGTGCTTTCAGGTTTGGGCGAGCAACATTTGGATGTATGCTTGTCAAAATTGGGGGCAAAATATAATGTAACAGCAACACTTTCTCAACCAAAGGTTGCATACAGAGAAACTATTACTCGCAAGGTTTCTGCACAGGGCAGACATAAAAAGCAATCGGGCGGTCATGGTCAGTTCGGTGATGTATTCATTGAATTTGAACCGTACGATACCGAAAAACTTGAATTTGCGGAAAGAATTGTAGGCGGTTCTGTTCCTAAAAACTTCTTCCCGGCTGTTGAAAAAGGACTTCAGGAGTCTATGGAAAAGGGTGTGCTTGCAGGTTATCCTATGGTAGGCGTTAAGGCAACTCTTTATGACGGCTCATACCATCCTGTTGACTCATCAGAAATGGCATTTAAGATGGCAGCTTCACTTGCATTCAAGGCAGGTATTGCAGATGCTTCTCCTGTTCTCCTTGAACCGATTGTAACTCTCAATGCACTTTGCAATGACGAAGCTATGGGCGATATTATCGGCGACATCAACAAGCGTCGTGGCAGAGTTTTGGGTATGAATCCTACCGGTGACGGTATGCAGGAAATTCTTGCTGAAGTTCCCGAATCGGAAATGACAACTTTTGCAACCTCAATGCGCCAAATCACACAAGGCAGAGGCTCATTCACCACCGCCTTTGCAAGATATGAAAAGTGCCCTGAACATATTGCACAAAATGTAATTGCAGAGGCTGCTCAAGAAAACTAACGGTGATTTTATGTTGGACTTTTTAAAAGAGCTAAAACGATTTTCAATAGCCAAGATAATTGTTTCGGCGATTATGGGTGTACTGTTCATTGCGTTCCCAAGCAAATGTATTCAGTATATTTCGCTTGTCGTGGGCGTTTCGCTGATTGTAACGGGCATAATTTCGGTTGTGTCGTATATTATTGAAAGGGATACAAAACTCCCGCTTGTGCTTGGCACGATTTCGTTGATAAGCGGTATAATCGTGTGTGCAAAGTATCGGGCAATCATTTCGATAATCGTTGTGATTTTGGGAATATTCATTCTCACTTCGGGCATTGTCGATATGGCAACCTCAATCCGTTCAATTATGCTTTTCAGAAAATCGGGATGGTTCACAATGCTGTTGTCGGTGATTACGATTATTTTCGGAATTGTCGCAATAACAAAGTCGGCACAGCTGACAGACGGCATTGTTCGATTTATCGGTGCGGCACTCATTGTGTATGCGGTGCTTGATTTGGCGACTTATATTCAAGTCAATTCAAAGGTCAAGCAGGTCAAAGATGCAGTCGATTCAATCTCCGATATAGAGGTTGAAGCCACCGAACAACAGAATGACGAATAAACAAAAACACGCTATGGAAATTTTTCCATAGCGTGTTTTTGTTGTTTTCTTACCATTCACTCTTGGTGTAAGAACGGATGATGTTTGTTATTATGTTATCTCGTTTAAAGCCTTTGCCCTTGCCGCCTTTGACTTGGTCTTGAATTTTGCCGGCTCTGATTGTGATAAAGTCGGTTTTGTCAATGATTTTGTCAATCGGTGGAATTTCACCAAAGTTGTATTTTTCATCAACTTTGTCAATTAATTCTGTTGCAAGGTATGTGTTTGAGAATTTTTTGATTCCTGTCATCGCAAGGATAACAACCTTGTTGTTTTCAGGCATTGTAACGGTTTTGCAACCTCTCACATCAATTTCGTAGAGATAGAAATATGCTTTGCCGTTGGCAATGTTACCCTCCGGATGGTGCGTGTGGGTGAATTCCATAGCAATTGGTTGATGTGTGATTTTTGCCGTCTGTCCAAGTCCTGCCATATCCCATCTGCCGACAGGTTCGCTCATCGGGTAAACAGTCATATGGCGCTCTTTGTTATCCGCCATAATAACAATATCCTGCTTGCCGAACACCGAACCTGCAATCATATACAACTTTGTAATGCCTTTAGGGAGTTCGATTTCCTGCTCTCTCGGAATATAAATGTTCTTGTTCATATCCACATTCGGCATTTTGAATGTAATGCCGTGAACTGTGAGATTGCTCGGAATAAGCTCATTCGGAAGGCTCATACCACTGCCTTGCATAATGCAGTTGACCTTGTATTCATCTGCAGTAATACCTGTTGAATTGTATTCAAGGTCGAGTTTTTTGTAATTTTCTTTCGCCTTGTTTCTTTCATTTGCAAGTTTCAACTTGAATGTCTTAACTTCAAACGGCTTTAGGTCAAATACCAAAGCACCGTTTTTGATTTCGGCGTCTTTGATGTATTCTTCGCTTGCATAGGTTTCACAGGCTTCTGTGATGTCGCAGTAAAATTTGATGCCTGCACCCTTGTGCTCTTTGCCGATTCCCTCGTTGATTCTTACAACAATGCTGTCATCATCAATTGCTTGCTTAACAGCTCTGACAATCACGCTGTCCGAGGTTGTGCTCATAAGACTAAAGCTGTCGCCGAGTGCACCTTCTCGTCTTGATGATGTGCGGAATGCAACAAGTTTTTGGTTAAAGCATTGTGCCTCAATTTGCGTTGCAGAACCGATTTCACCCTTGTGGCTGAAAATGCCGAAAGAGAATTTGTTTCTGCCAATGTCCTGCAAATCCTGACGGGCGTCTTTTGTAAATGCACCTGCCGGGGTGTGAATACAGGTTAAACGAAGCGTGTAGTCGTTTGGCTTGTCCCATCCGTATTTGCAGTCGGAGAAAATGCTTACGCCGTATCTGCCAAAACGGTCGGTAATGTCTGCCCATTTCTGTGCAGGCACTTCGTATAAATTATCTATATTGTTGCCTCGTTTGATGTAACCCAAGCCGAGGTCGTAGCTTGCTTCTTCGTTTGAACAGGTAACAGGGAACTGTGCCTTGAGAAGCGTTCTTCTGCTTTGCCAGTCAATGTTGTTGTCAACACGGATTGTGTCTGCATATGCGTCAATGCTGACAATCTGCTCAATTTTGCTGTATTCAGCCTCTCGTGTAACTTTGATTGCAATTCTCGCAGGTCCGTTTTCAATCAGCTCAAAGGTAGGCGTGTTGGCATAGCAATACGGCTCTGCGTCAATGTCCTCTTTCCTCATTTCCCACGATGGATAATTAAGTTCGCCCAAATCGTGCAAAAGTGCCAATTTGATAGGCGAGGTGAGAAGTTGGACCTTTAATTTTTTATCTACAATAGAACCTATGTCACCGTTCTTGTTGAACATAAGTTTGTACTTGTCGTTTTCAAGTGTGTGTTCGGTAGCCTTGAGGTCGGTTGTGAGTTTGCACTTTTCGTCAGAACCCTGTGCGTCATAAACCTTGTAGCCCACACTGCCGACATTTGCAAGGAAAACAATGTCAAATTCCTTGCCTGTTTTCTTTATAACTTGGCTCGGGATTTCCTTGCCGTTTTTGTCAAACACTTTGACATATTTTGCATTTCTGTTCAGCTTGATATGTGCCTCAACAGCGCCTTTACGCTTGGTTGCAACCGGATTGTTGACTATTATCGCACATTCTTTGCACCAAGATGTGTCAAGCTCGTTTGCAATCGCACCGACAGCACCCTCGTATTCTGTTTGGAATTGGTTGAGCGAAACAAAGTAATCGTTCCAGCTGTCGTTGTATTGAAGCATTGTTGATGTGCCCGGCAAATCATCGTGGAATTGATGCTGAATAACACGCTTCCAAGCCTTGTCAATAATGCTCTTTGGATATTTGTATGATGTCAAAAGACTTGCCGTAACAGCCGATTTTTCGCAGGTGTCGGCAAGGTTTTCGTTTTGTGCGTTGAGCCTTTTGCTCATTGTTCTTGATGTATAACCGCCTGCACCGTGACTGCGCATAACAAGCTCGTTGTTCCATACCGGCAAGCCGTCTTTTTGGCCTTGTGTCAGCTTGTCCATTTCAACAAAGATTTCGTCAGACGAAGCAGAATAAACACTTGTGCCGTTATTTTTTTTGTTTGCTTCAACGCTGTTGTTGACTGCCTTTGCACTTTCGTCATCGGGTGCACCGCCCCAATCGCCTGTGCCGTAGTAGTTCATTGTCCACGGCAAATCGTGGTTTATGCCGTTTTGCGCAAGTTTGTTGATGATTTGCAAATCACCTCGTACATCATCGCTGAACTTGTATCTGTACGAAAGGGGATTGAGTGACGCAAAGATTTTGTCACCGTTGACACCCTGCCAAATGCCGATGTCAAATGGCAATTCATATGCACCGCCCCATCCTAATTTTTGAGAAGAAACACCGAGCAAATTTGAGTGCCTTGCCACGCTCGGAAGTGCATAGCCAAAGCCGAAGCAATCAGGCAAAAATACATCCTTTGATGTTTTGCCGAACTTTTCCTTAAAGTAGTGGTTGCCATAGAGAAAATTGCGGAAAAGTGCCTCCGGTGACGGAATATTAACATCTCCGTTTTCATACGCAGAACCGCTGACGCACCATCTGTCATCGGCAATGTATTCCTTGATTTTTTCAAATGCCTCGGGATAGTATTCTTCGATTAACTCATATCGAAAACTACCCTCAAAGTTAAAACGATAGTGAGGATATTTTTCTATAAGTTCAAAATTTTTCTCAAAGGTGTCGGGTATGTATTCTTCAATGGTCTTTGGCAACTCCCATCTCCACACGGTGTCAAGGTGAGCTGTCGCAACTGCAAAAATCTTGTTTTCAGCCATGATGTATCTCGATTCGTTAATTACTGTACTTCGATGATTTCGTATTCAAAATCGTATTCTTCCTGCAAAGCCTTAACCTTTGCTTCGTTGTCCTCGATGAAAGACGGAGTGCGAACGCTCTTGCCGTCAACAGAGTAGTCCTTTACGATTTGGTTGAGCTTTTCCCAAGCCTCAGCCTCAAGTGGATAATTGTCAGGGAATTTGATTTGGAATTCTCTGTGCTTTGGAATTATTACCTTCATAGTTATTCTCCTTAAATATCTTAATTTAGTTATAATATTATATAATTATTTGAGTATGATTTCAAGATTATTTTCTACTTTTTTGGCAAGCACTTCGGCAGGGTGGGCGAGCGCTTCCTCAAGCGTGGTGTTTTCGTCAACAAGGGTGAGCAATAAGTCGCCGATTTTTACATCGTCTGCACTTCCGCTGATTACAACGCATTTCTTGCCGTGCTTTTTGCATAATTCGCTGATTTTGTATGGCAATTTTCCCATCAGGGTTTGCTCATCTGTTTTGCCCTCACCGGTTATCACAATGTCAGCGTTTGCAATTTTTTCTTCAAGATTGCTGTATTCGCTCAAAATGTCAAAGCCGGATTTAATTTTTCCGCCGAAAACAGAATATAAACCGCCACAGATTCCGCCGGCAGCGCCTGCACCCTTGACCTTGCTTACATCGTTTTTGAAAAATGCGTTGAGCCTTTGAAGTCCTGCGTCAAGTTCTTCCACATCGGTTTTTCGTGCACCTTTTTGCGGAGCAAAAACATATGCCGCTCCGTTTTTGCCGTAAAATTCGTTTTCAACATCACACGCAAATGTAAAGTTAATGTCCTTTACTTTGTCTTTTGTGCTTATGCCGAAGATATAATTCATATCGTTGCTTTTCGGCATTTTCATAATGTTTTGATTTTCGCTATACAGCCTTACACCGAGGGCGGAAAGTGCACCGATACCGCCATCGCAACAACCTGTTCCGCCAAGTCCGAGAATGATGTTGTTGTAGCCGTTTTCAACTGCAAAACGGATTAGTTCGCCTGTTCCGTAGCTTGTACTTTGCATAACATTTTTGCGTTGTTGCAGTCCGCTTGCCACAGCACACTCAACCACAGCGGTTTTGTCAAAAACGGTTATGTATCCGTCAATTTCTTTGCCGTAAATATCGTGACATTTTGTGTAAAGTCTTTTGCCATTACAAATGTTCTCCATAGCGTCAGAAAAGCCTTCACCGCCGTCTGCAAATGGCAAGGCAATAACTTTACAGTCTGATGATTTTTCAATCACGGATTTAATTGTTTCGGCAACTTCAACGGAGGTCAAAGTGCCTTTGTATGAGTCGGGAACAATCAAAATATTCATATTCATTACCTCGGAAATATTGTATGATGTAATTCTATCATACTTCATCAAATTTGTAAATTATACATAATTAGTCAATTTATGTTGCTTTTTGTGAGAAATTACATATTTTTGTTTTGTTTTTAGTCAAAATTACGGAATTGAAAAAATTTTTTAAATTTTCTTGACAATAAAAAATCAATGTTGTAGTATATATGTAACCACTATTGGTGGTGGGCGTGATGGTAATAGCGCCCGGTGTTGTGTCTTTCAGCAACTTCACAACACATGAGATTGTTTTATTAAACAGCGAAGATGGGTAGTTTAAGAGGACACTTAGGCTACCCGTTCTTTGTTTTTTATGCACTTTTTTATTCTTTTTCAAAAAGTGCAAAAAACCTCTTGACATTCGCAGATTATCTGCTATAATATTAGTACGCATTGAGGCAATGCAGTGCACAACTAAATATCGCGGGGTAGAGCAGTTGGTAGCTCGTCGGGCTCATAACCCGGAGGTCGCAAGTTCGAGTCTTGTCCCCGCAACCACCATAGGACACTAAAAATGATACAATTTTTAGTGTCCTTTTTTTGCTTAAAACATTTTAAATAAAGGTTTTTCAGCGTTTGTTGATGTTTTTACTTCGTCAGCAGACGCTTTTTTATATTAGCTTTTAGAGCAGAATTAACTAATTTTTGCATTTTGATGTGACAATAAAAACTATCAAACACATTGAATTAATAATTCTGAAATGATATAATGGTTTTATAGTTATATTACAATTTAATAAAAAAGGATAGATAAAAATATGAAAAATCCGATTGATTATTTTAAAGATTCTTTTAAAAGCGTTGACAATATAAAAAACGAAATACTGTCTAAAAAACAAGAAATAGATACTTGCAAAAAGCAGCTTGATGAAATCAAGTTTGAAAAAGACAGTACAAGTTTCAAGTGGTATGATGTTAAAAATAAAACGAATTTTAATGAGAAAATAAAAGCAGAAAAGAAATTGCTTAAAGCTAAAATCTCAAAACTTGAAAAGGAAATAAAGGGTTTAGAAAAGCAAAAAGAAGCTGAAACCGATAAAAGGGACAAATTATTTTTATTGGTAGGTATCGTTGCATTTGTTATAGTGTGTGTCATTGTTATAACTGTTGGTTCAATAAATGAAAAAATACATCCGGAACCTCAAACCACAACGAAATTTATTGAAACAACAATCGCAAATACTGATAAACCAATTACTGAACCAACTACTGCGAATACAACAGAAACAACTACAACTACAACTACGACTACCACCGAAACAACTACAAAAGAAACTACCGAAAAAACCACAAAAGAAACCACGGAAAAGACGACTAAGGAAACTACTGAATCTACAACTTCTCGTTCGCAAAAAATTGTTTATGGTTCAAGGACCGGTAATCATTATCATCTTGGAGGTTGCAGATATGCAAATGGTGCTAAAATGACTGTGGCTGAAGCTGAACGAAAAGGTTGGGAGCCTTGTGCTGTTTGTAATCCGTAAAAACTGTTCTATTTATGTGTGGTCACATTTTTAGACGCAGGGTCACATTTTTGGACAGGTGGTCACATTGTATCAAATATGCTGTACAAACACATTTTCTTAAATGCTGTTTTATATCGATATTGAATTGCCGTATATAAATATGATTGTACAAAAATCGACTATGACTTTACATAAACCTGATTTTCTTATATAATATACAAAATGCACAATTTTAATTGGGGTGTTAAAATGATTAGTGATGTCAAAGCGGTTTCATCTCTTGAAAAGGTGTTTGTTGATTCGTCAATAGATAACCTTTTGGAATTGAAGCAGTTTTCAATGCTGAAAAATGAAAAGAAGTCGTTTCAAATTGCGTTCAAAGCAACAAAAAATGAGCGTATTGCAATAAGCGTTGAGTCGCCGATTGATGATTTTTTGAATGTCTCGGTTGTTAAAAATATTCAAAGTGATTTTCCTGTAATGAAAAACGCAGATGATTATTACATCAAAAAAGAAGCAGGCATGTATCCTGATTTGCTTTATCCCGTTGACGGCGGTTGTACTTTTGAAACAGACGGTGCCTATGCGTTTTGGATTGAGATTTCACCTGCAAAGGATGATGTTTTGCCTGTCGGTGAACATAAGATTTCAATCACATTGAAAACCGATGATGCAGAATGTAAGTCCGAAATGTCGGTTGAAGTTATAGACGCACTTTTGCCAAAGCAGAGCTTGATTTATACTAACTGGATTCACACAGACTGCTTGATGACTTATTACAATTTTGAAGCGTTCTCCGATGAATATTGGGAGGCACTTCGCAATTATCTCATCAAAGCATCGGATTATGGAATGAACTGTGTTTTAACTCCTGTTTTCACTCCGCCTTTGGATACTGAAATCGGCAAGGAGCGACCGACCGTTCAGCTTGTTAAGGTGTTCAAGCAGGGCGAAAATAAGTATGCTTTCGACCTTTCTTTGCTTAAAAAGTGGATAGATATTTCAAAGGAATGCGGAATCGAATATTTTGAAATTTCGCATTTATTCACACAGTGGGGAGCAAAGCACGCACCAAAAATTATGGCAGAGGAAAACGGCAAGGAAGTAAAGATTTTCGGCTGGAAAACAAGGGCTTCGTCAAATAAATACAAGAAGTTTTTGAGCCAATTTGCAACAGCACTCAAAGGCTTTTTGAAAGAGGAAAAACTTGAAAAAAATGTGTTTATCCACATTTCGGATGAGCCGCCGTTTGGCTATCTTTTGTCATACAAAAAGGCAAGTAAAATTACATATGACCTTTTTGGCGATTATAAAATTATGGACGCTATGTCATCTTATCCTCTTGCCAAGATTTGCAATATTCGTTACCCGATTCCTGCAACCGATTTCATCAATAATTTCATCGGTAAGTTTGATGACCTTTGGACTTATTATTGCAGTGCGCAGGCTTGCAAAAATGTTTCAAACAGATTTTTCTCAACCGCTTCCGTAAGAAACAGAATTATCGGCTATCAGCTTTATAAGTATGATATAAAGGGCTTTCTCCATTGGGGATATAATTTCTACTACACCCGACTTTCAAAGAAAGCTATTGACCCGTACAAAATAACAGATGCAGGCAAGGCTTTTGCTTCGGGCGATTCATTTGTTGTGTATCCGGGTGAAAATTTGAAACCGCTTAATTCACTTCGATTGAATGTCTTTTATGACGGCTTGCAGGATATGCGTGCTCTTCAGCTTTTGGAAGAAAAAATCGGCAAGGACGCTGTTGTAAAACTTATGGAAAACGGCACAGACGAACCTATCACTTTTTCCGAATATCCTCACAATGCTTCGTGGCTTCTTGAAAATCGAGAGATGATAAATCAAGAAATCAAAAAGTATGTCTGATTATACAGACTGTCGATAAAATTCCTGAAACACGCCGAATTGTATAATTTGTATAAAAATTGAATAGAATTGTTTTCTGAATGTTCCCGATTGTAAACCTGTTTTAAATTTTAGGTTGACAATCGGGAATTGTGTGTTAAAATATAAATCGATTTGGCGAAAGTCAAAAATAATATATCGAGGTATGTGACTATGGCACAGACAGAAGTAAAAAAGAAAACTAATTCAAAAATAACCGATATGGTTTACATCGGTCTTTCTGCGGCAATTATTGCGGTTTGCTCGTGGATTTCAATTCCGCTCACAGTTCCGATTACATTGCAAACAATGGGCGTGGTGCTCATTTCAGGCTTGTTCGGTGCAAAAAGGGGAACACTCTCAACCCTCCTTTATATCCTCATCGGTGCAATCGGTGTTCCTGTTTTTTCAGGATTTAAGAGCGGATTCGGCGTCCTTCTCGGTTCAACGGGCGGATACATAATCGGCTTTATTTTCACGGCACTTATTGTTGGTATCGTTTCTGACAAAACAAACAAATTGTGGGCACTTATTTTGTCAATGGTTGTGGGTATTCTTGTTTGCTACGCCTTCGGTACAGCATGGTTTGCCGTTGTTTATGCAAAGACAAATGAACCGGCTTCACTTGCAACAATTCTCGGCTGGTGCGTTATTCCGTTCTTAATTCCGGATGCGATAAAAATTGCACTTGCCGCTGTTCTTACAAACAGACTGAAAAAATTTGTAAAATAATATCTCTATACGGTTGTTTTTACTTCCGTGATTTGTTATAATATTGGCGACAAATTAGAGAGGAAAGCAGAGAACAACTCTGTAAGGTAAAACTATGGGCGGATTTTTCGGTGCAGTTTCAAAAGACGATTGCGTGTTTGACCTCTTTTTCGGCGTAGACTATCATTCTCACCTCGGCACTCGCCGTGCGGGTATGGCTGTTTATGACAGAGAAACAGGCTTTGACAAGGCAATTCATAATATTGAAAATGCTCCTTTCAGAACGAAGTTTACAAAAGAATCAAATTCTATGCACGGTCAGATGGGTATCGGCTGTATCAGTGATTTTGAGGCACAACCTATTCTCGTGCGTTCACATCACGGCACATTTGCGGTTGCTACCGTGGGTAAAATTAATAATATTGACAAACTTGTTGATGACATTATCAAAAACAACACTCACTTTTTTGAAATGCACAACGGCGAAATTAACCAAACCGAATTGGTTGCTGCTTTGATTAACCAAAAAGAGAACTTCATTGACGGCATCAGATATGCACAGGAATCCGTTGAAGGTTCAATTTCTATCCTTGCACTTACACCAAAGGGAATTTATGCCGCAAGAGATATGCTCGGCAGAACTCCTATTTCAATCGGTGAAAAAGAGGATGGCTATTGTGCTTCTTTCGAGAGCTTTGCTTATCTCAATTTGGGATATAAGAACTATAAGGAACTCGGTCCGGGTGAAGTTGTGTTTATAGATGAAAACGGTGTCAAAACTCTCATCCAACCCGGCAAAAAAATGCGTATATGCACATTCCTTTGGATTTACTACGGCTATCCTTCAGCTTCGTATGAGGGCATAAGCGTTGAAGAAATGCGTTACAAATGCGGTAAGGCACTTGCAAAAAGAGACAATGTTCATCCGGATGTTGTTGCGGGTGTTCCTGATAGCGGTATTGCTCATGCAATCGGATATTCAAACGAAACAGGCATTCCGTACTCTCGTCCGTTCATCAAATACACACCAACCTGGCCTCGTTCGTTTATGCCACCAAACCAAACAAAGCGTAATCTCATCGCAAAGATGAAACTCATTCCGATTCCTGATTTGATTAAGGACAAGAGCTTGCTTCTTATTGACGACTCAATTGTTCGTGGCACACAGCTCCGTGAAACAACCGAGTACCTTTTTGAATCTGGCGCAAAGGAAGTTCATATCAGACCTGCGTGTCCTCCTCTTTTCTATGGATGCAAGTATCTCAACTTCTCTCGTTCAACTTCCGATATGGACCTTATCACAAGGCGTGTTATCACCGAACTTGAGGGCAGAGAGCCTGATGATGAACTTATCAAGGAATATGTTGACCCTGACAGCGAAAAGTATCAAAATATGATTGATGTGATTTGCAAACAACTTCACTTTACATCACTTCGTTATCATCGACTTGATGATATGATTTCTGCTGTCGGAATTGACAAAGACAAACTCTGCACTTATTGTTGGGACGGTCAGGAATAAATTTAATTTAATAGACCATAATATTGATGGGCTGTAAGTTTATTGAACCTTACAGCCCTTTTGTGTTGACATTTTTTAGTAAGACAAATATAATTAATAATTATAAGGTGGTGTTATTTTGTTATCTTTGGTTGTTCCTTGCTTCAACGAGGAAGATAATGTGGAAAAGTTTTATTCTCAAACTGTTATGGCTTTTGAGAATAATATTGATGAATATGAGTTTGTTTTTGTTGATGACGGAAGCTCGGATAAAACACTTGAACGATTGCATAGCCTTTTTGATAAGGATGGGCAAAGGGTTCAGGTTTTGTCGTTCAGCCGAAATTTTGGCAAAGAGGCTGCCATTTATGCCGGATTGAAAAATGCAAGAGGCGATTTTGCGTGCATAATTGATGCCGATTTGCAACAAAGACCCGAAGTTGTCGTTGAGATGATGAATGTCATCAAAGAGGATAATACTGTTGATTGCGTCACGGCTTATCAAGCGGAGCGTAAGGAAAACAAACTGATGTCGGCTTTCAAATCTTCGTTTTATAAAATGATAAATCGTATGTCCGAGGTGGATTTTGTAAACGGTGCATCGGATTTTAGATTGATGAACAGAAAAATGCTTGATGCCGTTATCAGTATGGGTGAATACCACCGTTTTTCCAAGGGAATATTTGGTTTTGTCGGTTTCAATACAAAGTTTATTCCATATAAAGTGCAGGAAAGGGAAAACGGCACTTCAAAATGGAACTTCTTTAAACTTTTAAAATATGCTATCGAGGGTATAATTTCCTTTTCATCATTTCCGCTTAAATTGTCGGCATATGTCGGCTTTTTCTCGGCTTTTGTGTCGGTGATTTATCTCATTTTGGTAATCATCAAGCGACTTGCTTACGGAGTTGATGTTCCGGGCTATGCGTCTATCGTTGTGCTTGTTTTGTTCCTTGGCGGTTTGCAACTTATGAGCCTTGGAATTTTGGGCGAGTATATGTCGAAGGTGTATGACCAAGTAAAAAATCGACCGATTTATATTTTGAAAGAGCATTTAAAGAATGAGGAGAATGTTCAAGATGACTAAAAGTAAAAAACGACTTGTCGGGTTTTATGCCTTGTTTTTCGTCTTGTTTGCATTGGTGATGTATTTTTCTCCGCATACGGTAGACGATGCTTATTATGATTATTTGAATATCACTAATTTGCACAAGATGATCCATTTTTCGGCAGGCTACGGCAACGGCAGAGTCCTTGGCAATCTGCTTGCAGTTGTTTTGTGCAAATCGCAACTATTTTCTGCAATTTTTAGAAGTGCGTCTGTGTGCGCTATGGTATATTTTCTTGTCAGGTTGGTTGATGACAAAAAGGGGCACACCGAATTGTTGACTGCGTCTGCAACGGTGCTGACAGTCGGAGTTGACGGATTGTTTTTCGGCGAGGTTTATTCTTGGATTAGCGGATTTTCAAATTATATTCCGCCGATTGTTTTAACTCTCATTTGCCTTTGTTTGATTAAGGAAAGAAGCAATAAAAATTCTGCTTTGCCTGTTAGGATTTTGACTGTTGTTGAGATTTTGGCTTTTGGCAGTTCGGCTCAACTTTTCACGGAGAGCAGTACGCTCAATGCAGTTCTTTTGTCGGTCATTGTTTTGGCTTATTGCATTTTTAAGAAAAAAGATAAACTTTTGTATGCGTTTACATACCTTTGTGCTTCGGGAATCGGAACTCTTGTTATGCTTTATGCACGAAAGTTTGTTCACGACAAAGACGGAATATACGAAACCGTGAATTATAGCTCAAAGATAGATTCGTTGAGCACAATGCTTTTGAACATTAGGGATATATACAGCAAGTTTGTTTGCTGGCTTCCAAAATATTATTTGCTTTATATCGCACTTTCGGCAGTGCTTTTGGTGCTGATTTATAACGGCAACAATGTTTTGTCAAAGGGCACAAGGGCATTTGTCACAGCTTCACTTTGTGCATATCCTGCGTATTCCGTTTTGGCAAGCGTTATGCACAACGGCGACTTTGCAAACAGTAAAATGAAGTATTTGTATATGATGTTCACAACCTTGCTTTTCGGTTTGTACATTGTTGCTTTGTTCGTTTGCGGTTCGTTGCTCAACAAAAAGAAACTATTGGCTTTTGATTTTCTTGTGGCTTTCGCTTTGTTTACATCGGCATATTTCGCAGTGCTCAACCCTGTAAATCCAAGATGTATTTTCTATTCTTATATAGTGTTTGTGGTTGCATTCTGCTTGGTGCTTGATGAGGCGTTGAGTTGCGTTAAGATAAACAAAAAGATTGTTTTCAAAGCGTTGAACGCAGTTGTTGTCGGAATATTTGCATTTTTGATTCCGCTTTATGCCAACATAACCGTGATGAACAATCAGGTGAATGAATATATTGATTATCAAATCGAGCAAGGCAAAAAATCTGTTTATATCTGTGTTTTGACAAATACGGATTATTTCCACCACAGCTATGCTGTTGACCGCCTTGGCTATGATCATTATCGAAAAGTTCCAAAAGATGTTGAATTTGTGATAATTGCTCAAAATTCTTGGTTGGATTATTATTACAAAGACGGAGCGTATAAAACTACAAATGAATGATTAAAGACTGTAAGGTTAGCACTTATCCTTGCAGTCTTTTTTGTGTTTGAAAGTAAAAATCACAATATTTTTACAATTTATTAATTTTAGTGCGTTGACATTGGCTTTTATACAATAGTATAATAATATAATAAGTAAAAATACAGCACTATGCTGTTTACCTGAAAAGAGTGAGAAAAATGCATATTCCAACCGACGATTCTCATTTTATTGAGATAAAGACCTTTGATGAGGACTATAAGGAGTCGCTGACAGCAAACGGCTTTGATTCTAAAAAGTGGATATATGTTCCCGGTGAGTATCGTGATTATCGTTATTTGCTTGGAACAAGAGGCGAAAATCCGGTTATATGTATCGGCATAAATCCGTCAACTGCTGAGCCTGAAAATCTTGACAACACCCTAAAATCTGTTGAGCGTTTGGCATATTTCAACGGTTATGACAGTTTTGTTATGTTCAATGTTTATGCTCAAAGGGCAACAAGACCAAAGGATATGGATGCCGAGGTTAACACTTTTTTACATAACGAAAATATGAAAGCGTTTGAATATGTGCTTTCTCATTCAAAAAATGCAACTGTTTGGGCCGCGTGGGGAAGCATAGTAAATGAACGAGGCTATCTCAAATCTTGCGTCAGGGAAATGATTGAAATCGGCGAAAAATATAATGCAAAATGGGTGCATGCCGGCAAACTTCTCAAGAACGGGCATCCGCATCATCCTCTTTATCTTTGCAAAACAACAGAGTTTGAGGATTATGATATAAAGACCTATGTTGACAGCCTTTAACCGTTGACCGAAAACGAGATAATCAAAACACGAATACTTATTTACAACGGAGTAGATTTTATGAAATTTAATCATAATTTTGATTTGGTGGAATACACAAATAATTACAGATTGTATGCTTGCGATGATGTAAATGCAAGACTTGACTTTGTTGAAGAAAATATTGTCAGGGTTGCAATTTACCGTCACGGTGAGGATATTTTGCCTACTTTTTGCATAAATCCGTATGGTCAGCCTAATTCTCCTGCACGAAACAGACTTGATACAGAGGGGTTCCATTTTGACACACCGGAGGTGGAGGAAACTGTTAACGGTGAAAAAATCACATTGGGTTCAGGCATAGAAATTGATGTTGATTTTCACAATTTTCTCCTTTCGTTCATTGATGACGGCGAGGTGCTTTTTGAGGATAGACGCCCTCTTTCGTATAATCTTGAAAACGAATTTGGCAGAGGATATTATCATTATATTTCAAGAGAAGAGGACGAAAAAATATTCGGACTTGGCGATAAAAGCGGATTTATGGACAAATCGGGCAGAAGTTTCAGGATTGAAGCCACCGACGCAATGGGATACGATGCCGAAACTTCTGACCCTTTGTACAAACATATTCCGTTTTATATTTGCGAAAACAGCGTTGGCGATTACGGCGTGTTTTACGACACAAGTGCCGCCTGCTATATGGATTTTGGCGTTGAAATCAATAATTATTATCAGCCGTATAAGTTCTTTAAAACAGAGGATAACTGCATAGTTTATTATGTTATTTTCGGCTCAAAACTTGAGATTTTGCGTTCGTTTGCAAGATTGTGCGGAAAACAGGCATTTCCACCAAAATGGAGCTTCAATTTTTGTGCATCTGCAACAGAATATGCTTATGCCGAAAATACTGACGAAAAAATGCAAGGCTTTGTAGACAGCCTGAAAAAATATGACCTTTCGTGTTCAGGCTTGTATTCGTCAATCGGGGACAAGGGTTGCGTGTTTAATTGGAATACCGAAAAATTTCCCGATCCTGCAAAGTTTGTTAACAGCCTTGAGGAAAAAGACATTCATTTTATTCCAAACATCAAGCCTGCGTTTCTTCTTACTCATCCTATGTATGATTCAATTGCAGACAGAGGGCTTTTTGTCAAAAATGATGACGGCACTCCGTTTGTGACCCAGCTTTGGGATGGACTTGGTTCGTATCTTGATTTTACTAATAAAGATGCCTATGATTTTTGGTGCACTCAAGTAACCGAAAAATTGCTTGATAACGGCATTGTTGCCACATGGAATGACAATAACGAATTTGATATTAAAGACTCCGGAGCCACCGTCAACGGATTCGGCTTCGGCAAAATCAAGGCAAGAGATGTCAGACCGGCTTTGACTTATCTTATGGTCAAGGCTTCTTATGAAGCACAGAAGAAAAAACACCCCGAACTTCGTCCGTTTCTTTCTACTCGAAGCGGAAATATTGCTGTCAGACGAATGGCTCAAACTTGGTCGGGCGATAATATGACCTCGTTCCATGATTTGTATTATTGCCACTATATCGGGCTTACTCTTTCGATGTCGGGTATGTTCTTCTTTGGCCACGATTTGGGCGGATTTGTCGGCGATATGCCGTCAAAGGAACTGTTCCTTCGTTGGCTTCAGCACGGACTTTTTGAACCGAGATTTACCGTTCGTTGCCACGATACTGACGGTATGGATGCTGTTATGCCGTGGAAATATGAGGATGTTGTTGGCTCGGTGAGGGATATTTTTGCACAGCGCAAGCAACTTGTTCCGTATCTTTACAGCTCGGCATATAACAGCGTGTCTTATGATGAACCTATGAACGCACCGCTGTTTCTTTATTATGACGACGAGGATATAGAAGAGGATTGCGAATCGTTCTTGGTCGGCAGAGATGTGCTTGCAACCTGCGTTCTCGATGAGGGAATAGAAAATATTTCCGCTTATCTTCCGGAGGGCGATGATTGGTATCTTGGAAGCAAACTCTACAAGGGCGGTCAAAATGTCAGCCTCCACATTCCGCCAACTTCAAAAATGCCTTATTTTGTTCGTAGCGGTTGCGTGTTTCCGACCGATGAGGGCAAGTACGGATTTGAAAACGAACAAAAACTTGTGTTTACCGTTTATCCGCAGGAAACAGGCTTTTTCCAAAGTTCGTTCTTTGATGATGACGGCAAGAGTTTTGAATACAAAAAGAACGATTGCACCCGACTGATTTTCTCGGTGGTTTGCGAAAAAGATAAGGTGTCTGTTTTCTACAAAAACATCGGCAAGGTTCGCCTCACCCCCAACATCAAACTGGTTGACGGCGACGACCGCAAACTTATAATCGAATCAAGAGATTAAAAAACAAGACTGCTTAACAAATTAAGTTAAACAGTCTTATTTTTTGCGTTATTTCAACAGCGATTTTTGGTAATAATCAAGAGCGTTGTCGATTGCCTTTTGACCGTATTCGTCAAACGGGTCGAGCACGCTGAAAACATGTGGCAATTTTTTGCCGTCTCTTAAATCGGTGAAATCCTCAATTTCGCACTCGTAGCCTTTTTCAACAAAATAATTATATGCGTTCACTGTTTGGTCGTGTGCAAGAGTGTCGCCCGAACTTGTGATGAAATATGTTGGTGGCATATCATTTGCAAGTTCCATAATTTCGTTTAAATCCATATAATTGTAGGTGCTCTTTGTTTTGTAATCCTTGCCCCACATCTTTTTTGTGTAAATGCTGAACCATCCGCCTGATTTTGCATATGTAACAGGTGAGGTGAGCAACAAGCATTTGATGTTGAGCTTTGTGTCAACCGTGCCGAAAATCTCTCTTGCGTCAGGGTTGTTGTTGAGGATTGTGCTGTATAATGCGAGTTGTCCGCCTGCGCTGTCGCCCGTGAGCATAACAGTTTTTTTGTTGGCAGGATAGTCTTTCATATTAGCTCTGATGAACGCAAGCGCCTCTGTGCAGTCCTTGATTTGCTCGTTTACCGTAACATCAGGCACAAGACGGTAGCTTATGCTGAACACACAATAGCCCTTTTTTGCAAGTTCCATACAGTAGTATTCGTTGAGGTCCTTTGTGGCATACATCCAGCCTCCGCCGTGAATGTCAATGATAACAGGCAAACCCTCTTTGGCAATTTTGCCCTCCGGATAAAATACATCAAATTTGTGGTATGGGTTGCCGTCATCAATGTATGGTATGTCTTTAACCTTAACAACATTTTCAGGTGGTGTTTGTGTTGCCATTCTTTTTTTGTCCGACTTGTCACAGAATTTCCACGAAACCTGCATAATCTTTACAATGAGGTCGTTTTCAAGTCCGTCTGCCGAAGCCTCTTTGTAGTCGATGTTTTGTGATGTCAGCATACCGCCGACATTAATTGCCTTGTCGCTTGTGTCGTCAACAGGCTTTGTAAGGTAATATATAACGCCAAAACCGATGCCGACTATCAATGCAATGATCAGTATAATAACACCCAAAACTTTCAACCCCTTATGCTTTTTCTTTTCTTTCACTTTTTCAGCCATTTTGCACAGCCTCCATATAATTTATGTTTTTATTTTATATTTTATATTTGTTGTTGTCAACATCACTTTTTCAGCGATTTCAAATATTCTTTTTGTTCGGCTGTTATGCGATAACTCTCTCGTGCTTTTTGAATTGCTTTGTTGTGCACCCATTTGTCAAGCACGCCGTTTTCAATAAATACTATTGTGCTGTCCCATTGCTTTGCAAGAGCTGTTGCATAGAACCACGCAATCATCATATTTATATAGTACTTGTCACTTTTTATTTTCGCAGGGATTTTGAGATATTCCTTTTTGAAATCGTTGTCCAAAAAATGAGCCATTAGGATTTTTAGCCCAAAACGGATGGTGTAGGTTTGGTCGCTGTCCACCCACCGCAAAATATCGTTCATCAATCTTTCGTGCTTGTTTTTAAAAGCCTTTGGCGACATTGTGTCGCAAACCGCCCAGTTGTCAACATACGGCAAAAACTCGTCAACATATTTTATGCACTCGTCATAGTCTTTTATTTCGCTGATTAAAATCGAGTGCAGAATGTTCTCGTCATAGTATTTGTGTGGCAGGCTGTTCAAAAAATCTTTGTGTTCGTTTTCTTTGATGATTTCTTTTGCAAGTTTTCTTGAAGCAGGGATTCGCACACCTAAAAATTTTTCTCTGTCGATACCGGGTGTCAGTTTCGCCGAAAAATCGGCATTCTTTTCGTCACTTAGTTCAAACAATCTTTTTTGAATGTTCATAGCATTAGTCCCTTTTTAAAGTAAAAAAGAACCGAAGTTATTATCGGTTCTTTGTGCGCATTAAGCATCTTTTTTGAGTTGACGCTCAAGCCAAGTAGCTCCGAGGTCAAGGGCTGTGAAAAGACCCTTCTTTTCGCTCTTTTTAACGATTCTGTCCTTTGGTGACAATGACTCATCTGTGGCAAGCAACTGAATTGTGATGTCACCTGCAAGAGTAATGTCCTTGTATTCTTCGGCATTTTTAATTGTAAGACATACAACATATGCATCGTTCATATCTCCGTAGTAAATTGTATTGCCGCTTCTAACCAAAGGTCTTCCTTTGTATTCAAAAAACTTTTCTGCCAAAGGTAACCCTCCTTATATTGTATTAGCTGAGGTAATACTTTACCATTTCTGCCAAAAGCTCATCTCTGTCTATCTTACGGATCAAGCTCCTTGCGTTGTTATGAGTGGTGATGTATGTCGGATCTTCGGATAAAATATAACCGACTATTTGGTTAATCGGGTTGTAGCCCTTTTCCTTTAATGCGTCATAAACAGCAGTAAGGGTGTCTTTCATAACATCCTCGTTGTCATTTGCAATTCTAAAGGTCATAGTCTTATCTTTCACTTTTGATCCACCTCCGCTTAAAGTATTATATACCGCAGTTTTGGTATATGTTAATTTAAATTATATTATATACTTTATTAAATAAGATTTCAACTCTTTTTTTAGTATTTTGAACAAAATCTTGAAATAACTTGACTTAATTGTCTTTAAGGTTTATAATTTATGCAACAATTGAAGAATTAATGCGATGAACAGGTGTAAGTAGAGTGTCCGTTTGATGAAAGAGAGTGCACGGTCGGTGTGAGTGCGTATCGGCGGGGATTTGAATTTCAGCCTGCGAGCACCCTGCGAGCAACTAAGTAGGGCGTACACCTGCGATAAAGGTAAGAGTGGCATATTTTATGTATGCAATTTGAGTGGTACCACGGAAATTTTCGTCTCATATTTATGAGGCGCTTTTATTTTTTTATGGAGGAAAATCAATGGAACAAAAGATTAAAGACTTAAGATCCAAGTTTGAAAAAGAACTTGAAAATATTAAGGATTTGTCTGAACTTGAGGATGTTCGTGTTGCATATCTCGGCAAAAAGGGAAGTGTAACCGATTTGCTCAAGGCAATGAAGGAACTTTCAGTTGAGGACAAAAAGGCTTTCGGACAAAAAGTAAACGAACTTAAGGGCGTTGTTGCTCAAAGAATTGCCGAAAAAACAGCAGAAATGAAAGAAAAGGAAGTTCAAAAGGAGATCGAGCTTATGCCTGAATTTGACCTTTCTCTTCCTGCAAATTTAGCAAGAGGTTCATATCACCCTGTAACAATCGTTCAGCGTCAGTGTGAGCAGATATTCAAGTCGATGGGCTTTACAGTTGAAGATTATCCTGAAGTTGTAACCGACTATGAATGCTTTGAATCTGTTAATGTGCCAAAGGATCACCCGGCTCGTGATATGCAGGACACCTATTATCTCACAAACGGTCAACTTTTGAAGTCGCAGACTTCTGCCGCACAAAATGCTATTTTGAAAAAATATAAGGATGACCTTATCAATAACGGCACACCTATCAAGGCTATTTTCCCGGGCAGATGCTTCCGTAACGAAGCAACAGACGCTTGCCACGAAAACACTTTCTTCCAAATGGAAGGTATGATGGTCGGCAAGGATATTTCTATTTCAAACCTTATCTACTTTATGAAAACTATGCTTTCGGAAGTGTTCCAAAAGGACATTAAGGTTAGACTTCGTCCGGGCTTCTTCCCATTCGTTGAACCCGGCTTTGAACTTGACATCAGCTGTCTTATCTGTGGTGGTGAGGGTTGCCCAAGTTGTAAGCACAGCGGTTGGCTCGAACTTTGCCCTTGCGGAATGATTCATCCGGAGGTTCTCCGTATGGGTGGCATTGACCCTGATGAATACACAGGCTTTGCGTTTGGCTTGGGTCTTACAAGACTTGTTATGATGAAATACGGAATTAAAGATATTCGTGATTTGAACGGTGGTAGCCTCAAGGCTATGAGCCAGTTCACCGATGATGAATAAGAAAGGGGAGTGACATTATGTTTTTATCTATGAATTGGATTTCGGACTTTGTTGATTTGTCCGGACTTGATAAGATTAAACTTATCAATCAGTTTTCACTCTCTACCGCAGAAGTAGAAAACGATATTCTCTTCAAAGGCTCTGATTTGTCAGGCGTTGTTGTTGCAGAGATTAAGTCTGTAGAAAATCACCCTGATTCAAAAAAACTTCATTTGCTCAAGGTTGACGCAGGCGAGGCAGAACTTACCGATGTTGTTTGCGGTGCACCTAATGTCAGAGTTGGCATGAAAACCGCATTTGCAAAGGTTGGCGCAAAGATTGGTGAGATTGAGATTGCTCCTCGTCCTCTTGCCGGCTATATGTCATACGGTATGTGCTGTTCAGAAAAGGAAATCGGCATTTCTGATGATAACAGCGGTATTATGGAAATCACAGATGATATTCCAAACGGTACAGACTTAAAAGAAGTTTATGCTATTGATGATATTATCTTTGAAGTAGACAATAAGTCGCTTACAAACCGTCCTGACCTTTGGGGACACTACGGTATCGCAAGAGAATTTGCCGCACTTTCAGGCAGAGAACTCAAACCGCTTGAAACAGTTGACCTTTCAAAGTACGACAATCTTTCAAAGGTTGATATGAAGATTGAAGACCCGCTTTGCCAAAGATATTCTTGCTTGCAGGTTGAAAATATCAAGCGTTCGGTTTCACCTGTTGATATGCGTATCCGCCTTTATTATTGCGGAATGAGAGCCATCAACTTCCTTGCAGACCTTACAAATTATCTTATGCTTGAAATGGGTCAGCCTATGCACGCATTCGACAGCCGTAAGGTTGAAAAAATCAGAATTAAGCGTTTTGATAAGCCGTTTACTTTCCAAACTCTTGACGGAGTGGAAAGAAATATTGATGAAAATACACTTATGATTTGCAACGATAACACTCCTGTTGCAATTGCAGGTATTATGGGCGGTCTTGACAGCGAAATTGTTGACGACACAACAACACTCACTCTTGAATCCGCAACATTTGACGCTGCTTCAATCCGTAAGTCAACTGTTCGTCTTTCACACAGAACAGACGCTTCTATGAGATATGAGAAGTGTCTCGACCCTGAAATGACAGTAACAGCTATCGCAAGATTTGTAAATCTTCTTCAAAAGTATGATGCAGAGTCAACAGTTGTTTCTGCTCTTACCGATGATTACGCTTATCATTACGAAAAGGTGGAACTCAACTTCAACAAGTCTTTTGTTGACAAATATACCGGTATTGAAATTTCAAACGATACTATCATCAAAACTTTGACTTCTCTTGGCTTCACAGCAAGCGTTGACAATGACGAATTCACCGTTGATGTCCCGTCTTGGAGAGCAACAAAGGATGTCACAATGAAGGCTGATATTATCGAGGAAATTACCCGTATTTACGGCTATGATAACTTTGATGTTCACACCTGCCTTGCTCCGCTTTATCCTGTTCGCCCTGATGTTGAAAAAACCGTTGAGGATAAAATCAAGGATTTGCTTGTAAAGAGATTTTCTCTCCATGAGCTTCACTCATATGTATGGGCTTATTATGACGAACTCAAGTCTCTCGGCATTGATGTAGAGGGTGAAATCAAACTTGAGGGTGCTTCAAACCCTAATATCGAAACTATTCGTAAATCAATTATTCCGACTCAACTTTGTCAGGTTAAGCAAAACACTTCATTTGCACTTCGCTTTGGTATTTTTGAAATCGGCAGAGTTGTTACAGGCCTTGACGAAAACAATCTTTGTGTAGAAAAGAAGAAGCTTGCTATTACACTTTTCAGCAAAGTTACTCCTGTGTCTGTGCTTTTCTATAAACTCCGTGATATTTTGGAGGTTATGTCCGACGATATTAAGCACAAGTCGCTTTCATTTGAACCGATTGAAGCAACATTAAACTATCAGCACCCAAGAAATCTTAACAGAATTATCTGTGACGGCGTTGAAATCGGTCAAATCGGTATTGTTCACCCAACTGTTCAAAAGAAAATTGACAAGAAGGCTGCTATTGTGTTTGCCGAGGTTGATGTTGAGGCATTTGCAAATATTGAAAACGCTTCAATCCAATATGTTGAGCCGTCAAAGTTCCCTGAAATTGAAGTTGACCTTTCATTTGTTTCACAAAAATTTGCACCTATCGCAAAGGCTATTGCAGAAACAAGAAGTCCACTCATCAAAAATGTTTATGTAACAGATATTTATGAGGACGAAAATGACGGCACAAAGTCAATCACAACTCGTATTGTATTTTCTCACTCTGACAAAACTCTTACAAGAGAGGAAGTTCAAGAGGTAACAGACAGCATTATCGAGTCACTCAAGAATGACGGAATTGAACTTAAAGGCTAAATAGAATAAAAAAACAAAGGTGTTCATTTTGAAGAATGAGCACCTTTTTTGTATAGACTTTAATCTAATGCGTCTTTTACCGCATCGCCGGCTTTGTCAACGCTTCCGCCAACACCGTTTGCGATTTTGTCAGCGCCCTCACCGATGTCATCGCTCACCTTGTCGGCACGGCGAGAAACATCGTTTCCGGCTTTGGATAAATCTTCCTTAACCTTGGTTGTGGTGGTTTCTATTTTTGTTGTGGTTTCCTTGGTGGTTGCGATTGTTGGCTTTTGTGTGGTTGGAGTGTTGTCTTTTTTGCTTGAACATCCAACAAAAATTATAGCCGACATAATAACTGCAAGTGCAATAATGATTATTTTTTTCATAGTTTGTATCATCCTTTCAGTGGTAGTATTTGCATATCGTTTTGTGTTATTCAAATTTATTTTACCAAAGTGCCGTTTGCGGATTTCAGAAGAATCATAATGTCCTCCTCGTCACCTGTGTCGCAGTTGATGTAAACAAGAGTGTCCTCGCCTGTGTCGTTGCTTTTGCAGGTGAACTCGTAGCACTGAACTTCTTTTCCGCTTTCCTTTGGAATAACGCACATTTTTGAACTTTTCACTTCAAGGTATCGAGAAAGTTTTTTCTTCGCTTGATTTGTTGATAACTTTGCGATTTTCGGTTCTCTTTTGATGTGATTTGTCAAATATGTTTTTGCATCAATGCCAATCAAATTGCCGTCATTCATAGAAATTGCAACTTTGATTAAATCCGAATAGTAGCAGGTGTTGTCTTTTTGGTATGCACAGTTGACCGTGCAAATGTTGTTTTCAACATTGTAGTAGCAAACCGTCATATTGTCGTAGCCTAATTTTTCAAGAGCTTTGATAGCAAGATTGCACGCATTTTCTGCCGTGATGTTGGAACTTTGAATTCTGCCGGAATATAAAATTTCTTTTATATATCCGCCTTGCTTGGTGACAAGTCCTGTGTATCGTCCGCATTTGAAGGTGTAGCACGGAATTCTTGATTTGTCGTCTGTTTCGTATGATACATTTTTGATGTCGATGCCGAGAGCGTCTGCAAAGATTTGTCTGCATTCTTCTTGTGTTTTCACTTCTCCCGATTTCACAAGCCTTGACGCTTTTCTCAACACTTGGTCAGAAAAAGGTCCGTCATACAGCAGGGTGGGGAAATCTTCAAATATTTCTACCCCTGTGCTGAAGCCGTTTGCAAGCGGAGTGACATTGATTTTGCTTGTGCTTTTCACCTCGTTGTCGGTGATCATTGCGCCCGAATTGACTGTTGCAACCATATTTTTGGTCTGCTCGTTGAATTTTTCGGCATAGCGTAGCAGTGCTTTCAAGTTGTCGTGTTCTTCATGCGTGATTTGCTCGCCGTTGTCGATTTTTGTGCCGACATATTGTGCGTAGTCACTGCATTGGCTCAAAAATTTGTATGCGTTGGTCAGCTCCATTTGGTTTATCGGAAGTCGGCTCATTGCGTTTTTTGCAGTTGAACACTGTGCATATAAATCTCTGCTTAAATCATAGATTTCACCGTTTGAATTTGACATCAAACTTTTGGTAATATCCGTGTTCACTTTGTCAAGACATTCGCTCAATTCCGCAAGACTTTGTTGGTACGAAACTTCAAGCTCTGTTTTGTATGCTTTCATATTTGATGCACTCAAAACACTTGATGCAACGATGATTATCAGCATAAATCCGATGTAGGAAACAATCCTGATGTAGCTTCTTTTTGTCATATATATACTCCTTTATCATTTTTCACCTCTATTGTTTACACAATTTAGCCAAAAATACATCTTTTTAATTGCAACGCTAATATTACTGTGCTATAATATTAAACTGAATTATAATATTGGAGCAAAAATTTATGCAAAAGAAGAGAATTGTAGTAAAGGTCGGCACTTCCACCCTTACTCATAAAACAGGAAAAACAAATATCCAAAAAATCGGGGAGCTTGTATCCGTGCTTGCAGACCTGCATAATATGGGACACGAGGTTATTCTTGTGTCATCGGGTGCTATTGGAATCGGCACGGCTCGTCTTGGTTTGCATAAAAAGCCCCAGAGCATAAAGGGCAGACAGGCGGCAGCTGCTGTCGGTCAGGGTGAACTTATGTTCCTTTATGACAAGTTTTTCGGCGAATATGATGTTATTGTTTCACAGCTTCTTTTCACATATGATGCACTTGAAAACAAGGAAAACAAGATGCACCTCACAAACACATTTAATCAGCTTATCGAATACGGCGTTATTCCGGTTGTAAACGAAAACGACTCCGTGTCAATCGAGGAACTTTTGAATGGCGACAACGATTGTCTTTCTGCAACGGTGGCAGAACTTATTGATGCGGATTTGCTTGTTATGCTCACCGATACAGACGGCTTGTACGACAGTAATCCGTCAGAAAATCCCGATGCAAAACTCATCCCTGTTGTAAAAGAAATCACTCCGGAGATTGAAGCGGTTGCAGGCGGAGCAGGCGAAAAGGGAACAGGCGGTTTTGCAACAAAGGTTAAGGCTGCCAAGATTGCCAACGGCGCAGGTATCCCGGTTGTTGTTATGAACGGTATCACACCAAAGAAAATTTACAATGTGCTAGACGGGGAAAGTGTCGGCACAAGATTTTTACCTAATTGATTTATTTTTCCGAATGAACGGAGGAGTTTTGATATGACAGTTTTTGAACAGGGCAAAAATGCAAAGCAAACGCTTACCTTTATGTCGCAGGTCACAACCGAGCAAAAAAACAACGCTCTCGGTATTATTGCCGATATGCTTGAGGAAAATATAGAAAAGATTGTTTCTGCCAATGCAGTTGACATTGAAAACGGCAGAAAAAACGGACTTGGTGACGGACTTATTGACCGCCTTATGCTCAATGCCGACAGAATTAAGGCTATGGCAGACGGCGCCCGTCAGGTGGCTTCTTTGCCCGACCCATGTGGCAGATTGCTTTCCGAATACAAGAAGGATAACGGACTTGATATTAAAAAAATCACCGTGCCGTTGGGTGTTATCGGAATAATCTTTGAAGCTCGTCCGAATGTCACAGTTGATGCGGCGGCTCTGTGTCTTAAAAGCGGAAATGCCGTAATTCTTCGAGGTGGCAAGGAGGCTATTAATTCAAACACAGCTCTTGCCGATATTATGCGAGAGGCACTTGCAAAGGCAGGTTTTCCGCAGGATGTTATTCAGCTTGTCGGCGACACTTCAAGGCAGTCGGCAACTGATATGATGAATATGAACGAATACCTTGATTGCCTTATTCCGAGAGGCGGTAAAGGTCTTATCAAGGCTGTTGTTGAGAATTCAACCGTGCCTGTAATCGAAACCGGTTCGGGCAATTGCCATATTTATGTTGACGAAAGTGCAGATATCGATATGGCTGCAAATATTATATTTAATGCAAAAACACAGAGAATATCTGTGTGCAATGCTTGCGAAAGTCTTGTTATCAACAGCAAGATTATCAATAAGGCTTTGCCTATTATTGCAAAAAAGCTCAAGGAAAAGGATGTTGAAATTCGTGGTGACGAGCGTGCTCAAAAGGCTTGCGAACTTGTTGCACCTGCAACCGATGAGGATTTTGCAACCGAATACCTTGATTATATAATCAGCGTAAAAACTGTTGATACTATTGATGAGGCAATTGCTCACATCAATGCAAGTTCAACGGGTCACAGCGAAGCTATTATTACCGAAAACAAGGAAAATGCCGAAAAGTTTTTGAAATGCATTGATTCTTCTTCCGTTTATGTAAATGCTTCAACAAGATTTACCGACGGCGGAGAATTTGGTCTTGGTGCGGAAATCGGCATTTCAACTCAAAAGCTTCATGCAAGAGGTCCTATGGGACTTGAACAACTTACATCAACAAAATATTTGATTTACGGAGACGGACAAGTCAGATAATGAAAAGAAAAGATAACGAATATTCATACATTCAACCACAGGTTGATAACAAAAGAAAAAAGAAAAAGAGAAAAAAGAAAAAAGGCGGTTTCGGCAAGGTATTGCTTGTGATTATTGCTTTGCTTGTGATTTTGATTGCAGGCGGACTTGTTTCCGTAAAGTATATTTTCACCGATTTTTATTTCAGTGAGGTTTTGCCAAACAAGGAAGTTGCGGATTTTGTTGATGAAAACATCATCGGCAGAACAACTACAACCACAACCCAACCTCGTGAAACAACCACCGAGTCGACCACTTTGTCGCAGGTGTCCTATCTTGACCACTCTGATTTTGAATTTGAGGCAAGCAAAAAGGGCGGAATGATCGGCAATCTTTTGAACGGTGGCAAGGTCGAAAAAGACAACGGAATTGTCTATCACATTGTTGACGGCAGAGGTATTTACAAGTTCTTGCCGGATAGTGAAAGTTACGCCTGTGTTTATAAATCAAGTGACACACTTTCATCGTTTAACATCAGAGGCGACTACTTCTATTTTGTTAATGAAAGCGATAATTCGCTTTACAAAATAACTATGACCGGCAAAAATCTTGCCAAGGTTGCCGAAAATGTAAAATTTGCGTATATCTATGACACAACAGCTTACTGCCTTTCAACAAACAACGAGGTTGTGGCTGTCAACACACAGGATTTCACATCCAAAGTGCTTTATTCAGGCTATGGCGACAAGGTTAATTTGATTGGCATTTCGCTTGACAGAGTGTTCTTTACAAGTGAGGATATGTCGGGAAATGTGGCTTATTTCTGCGTGCTTTCAACAGGCGGGGAAGAAGAACGCTTCAGACCTGACAGCAAAAACGGCGAGATTGCTTCTATGATTATGGAAAGCGGTTTTATGTATTATTACGAAAAACAGCCGGACGGCAAGTACAATATCATTCGTCAAAAGTACGGCTCACAAAAAACGGTCACTTTGGTTGAGGGCGTCAGCCTTTGCAAGCCTGTTGTTGTTGACCAAAACAGAATGTTTTATGCCGACCTTGACGGCGACAAGTTTAAGATGTTTGAACTTAATATGAACAGCGAAGCAACAAAAATGATGCTTTATTCAGGCAATGTCACAGCAGGTGATGATGTGTTTATTCAGCACGGCGGTGAATATGATTTTATTATTGGTGAGCGTTCAAACGGCGACAAGATTTATCGTGCGTCATCGAATCTCACGGGTTCGTCAAATGTTATGACCTTTGGCAACGGCAAATGGAGTTACTAATTTAAGAGGTAAAGATTTTTGGATAAATATAAAAAATTAGCCACAAATACAATAATATTTGCAATCGGTACATTTTCTTCAAAGATTTTGTCCTTTTTGCTTATGCCTTATGTCACAGGCAAACTTATGCCGGAGGATTATTCGACTGCCGATTTGATTCAGCAAACCGCAAATGTCCTCATTCCGATAGTGTTTTTGCAAATAAACAGTGCGGCACTTCGCTTTGCTCTTGACAAGAACGAAAACAAAAGCGATGTTTTCACCATCGGTGTGCGAACAACGCTTAAAGGTTTTTTGGCATTTTTGATTTTTTACTATCCTGTGACCTTGATAAAAATCAACGATATGGCGCTCGGCGATTATGCTCCCCTACTGTATCTTTTCGTGTTGGTTTCGGGTATGCGCCAGCTTTGCCAGCAGTTTGTACGAGGCTGCGGACAGGTTAGGATTTTTGCAATTGACGGTATTATTGCAACCGCAACAACCCTGCTCTTTAATCTTTTGTTCCTCGGTCCGCTCAATATGGGCGTTACCGGCTATGTACTTGCTATTATTGCATCCGATTTTATGTCGGTTGTGTTCCTCTTTGTTGCAACAAAATTGTGGAACGACCTTCATTTCCATAAGGTGAATAAGAAAACAAAGATTGATATGCTCAAGTATTCTGTTCCACTTATGCCAACAATTATTTTGTGGTGGATAATCAATGTGTCGGACAGATATATGGTAACAGGCTTTATCGGTTCTGCCGAAAACGGACTTTATACAGCTGCATCAAAAATCCCGAACTTTGTTGTTATGTTCTCGTCAATTTTCATCGATGCGTGGCAGTTGTCTGCTGTTGATGAATACGACAGTGAGGATAAGGCAGACTTCTTCACAAAGGTGTTTCGTGTGTATTCGGGCGGTATTTTTGCCGTTTCGTCAGCACTCATCTTGGGATGTCAACTTATAACAAAGATTTTGGTTAAACCGAATTATTATGATTCTTGGCAGTTTGTTCCTATTCTGATTATCGCAACAACACTTTCATGCCTTGTAAACTTCCTTGCGTCCGTTTATATGGCAGAGAAAAAGTCGGTTATGGCTATGGTTACCGCTATGTCGGGAGCATTGACAAATATCGTGCTCAACCTGATTTTGATTCCGAATATTGGTGCAATCGGTGCCGCAATAGCAACTGTTATTGCATTTGCCGTTGTGTTCATTTTCAGAGGGGCAAACACCAAAAAATATATCGCAATCAATTTTAACACACCGCTTCTAATTGCCGAGGTTGCAATCCTTGCGGTTCAGTGCATTGTTATGATAAGGCTAAAGTCGGGGGCAATGATGTACGGCATCGAATCGGCTCTTGTTTTGGCTATGCTTTTGGTAAATATCAAGCCTATAAAAGAACTTGCAAACAAGATTTTTGGCAGATTTTTAAAGAAAAGTAAGTGATTTTTGCAAAAAGACTTCTTATTTATACAAGAGGTCTTTTGTGTTTTTGTGTAAAATGTATATATTTGGTTGTGACTATTGAAAAACTTGCATTTTTAGTGTACAATATACAAAAAATAAGAAATAACATATCATTTTTAAATAAATTTTTGGAGGAATTGTATGAAAACGACTATTTCTACAACACAAGCAAAGAAGCTTATAACCGATAAGCTTTCTCATTTCTTCGGTGTAGCACCTGATGTTGCTACTGACGAGCAGTTTTATAAGGCTGTTGCTATGATAGTTCGTGATGAACTTTCAAAGAAAAACAGCGATTTCAGACATACAGCAAAAGGACAGGACTCAAAAGAAATCTATTATCTTTGTATGGAATTCTTGATGGGTCGTTCACTCAAGAACAATCTTTATAATCTCGGACTTACCGAAACATTTGACAAGGCTCTTTCATCAATGGGCGTAAAGCTCGATAATCTCTATGAACAAGAGCCTGATGCAGGACTTGGCAACGGCGGTTTGGGTCGTCTTGCTGCCTGCTATCTTGACGGCCTTGCAACAACAGGCTTTCAGTCAATGGGTTATTCACTCCGCTATGAAGCAGGTATTTTCAAGCAGAAATTAATTGACGGCTGGCAGACAGAACTCCCTGATTTCTGGCTTCCGGGCGGTGAAGTTTGGCTTGTTCCTCGTGAGGAGCGTTCATGCAAAGTTGCATTTGAGGGCTATATCGAGGATAGCTGGGACGGTGATTTCCACCATGTAAATCATAAGGATGCCAATGTTGTTGAGGCTATTCCGTACGATATGTATGTTTCGGGCAAAGGCGAGGGCGTTTCTCGACTTCGTTTGTGGGCAGCCAAGAAGCCTGAACTTGATATGACTCTTTTCAACGAGGGTTCATATATGAAGGCTATGGAGCAATCTGCTATGGCAGAGGCTATCACAAAGGTTCTTTATCCTGCCGATAATTCACCTGAAGGCAAGTCACTCCGTCTTCGTCAGCAGTACTTCCTTGTTTCTGCTTCAATTCAGGATATTATTCAGCGTCACCTCACAAAGTATGGCACTCTTGATAATCTTCCTGATAAGGTTGCAATTCATATTAATGATACTCACCCGACAATGGCTATTCCTGAACTTATGAGAATTATGCTTGACGAATGCGGATATAGCTGGGATGATGCGTGGTCAATCGTTACCCGTACGGTTGCTTATACTAACCACACTGTTATGAAAGAAGCACTTGAATGTTGGAGCGAGGAACTCTATTCTCGTCTTCTTCCTCGTATTTATCAAATTACCAAGGAAATTGACAACCGCTTCCGTGCATATGTTTGGTCGGCAACCTATGATGCAGACAGAGTTGAGCGGATGGCAGTTGTTTCAAACGGCGTTGTTCGTATGGCTAACCTTTGCGTTATCGGTTCACATAGCGTAAACGGTGTTTCCGCACTTCATTCGGAAATTCTTAAGGAAACCGTATTCAACGATTTTTACAACCTCACTCCTGAAAAGTTCTGTAATGTAACAAACGGTATTGCATTCCGCCGTTGGATTTGTCAGGCAAACCCTGCTTTGACCGATTACATCACTTCTCTTATCGGTGACGGATTTATCACAAAGAGTAACGAACTTGAAAAACTCCGTCAGTTTAAGGACGACAAAAAAGTTCTTGCAAAACTTGATGAAATCAAGCACGAAAACAAGGTTCGCTTTGCAAAGATTATCAAAAAGCGTAACGGTGTTGATATTAACCCTGATTCCATTTTTGATGTTCAGGTTAAGCGACTTCACGAATATAAAAGACAGCAACTCAATATTCTCAACATTATTTCTGAATATCAGATGCTCAAGGAAAATCCAAATGCGGATTATTATCCAAAGACATATATCTTTGCTTCAAAGGCTGCTCCGGGCTACTTTATGGCAAAGAAACTTATTCAGCTTATTGACGCACTTTCAAATGTTATCAACAATGACCCTGATGTAAACGACAAACTCAAGGTTGTGTTCCTTGAAGACTACAATGTTTCTCTTGCAGAGGTGCTTATGCCGGCTGCCGACATCAGTGAGCAGATTTCTCTTGCAGGCACAGAGGCATCGGGCACAGGTAATATGAAACTTATGCTCAACGGTGCTATAACTCTCGGCACTCTTGACGGCGCAAATGTAGAAATTCACGATGCTGTCGGTGAGGATAATATTTACATCTTCGGTATGAAAACTCCGGAGGTTGAACAGCTCAAAAAGGCTGGATACTTCCCACAGAGTTATATTCAAAACAACGAAGCACTTGCAAAGGCTATGGCATTTTTGCAAAACGGTGTAAACGGCAAGAAGTTTGATGAGGTTTACTATTCTCTTGTAAATACCGACCCATATATGGCACTTGCAGATTTCACCGATTATCAGCGTGCTCAAAGAGAAATTTCAAAGGCTTATGCCGACAGAGAAAAGTTTGTTAAGATGTCTTTGATGAACATTTCGGGCGCAGGCATATTCTCTGCCGACCGTTCCATTATGGATTATGCAAACAACATTTGGCACACAAAGCCTGTTCAGTTTGCAAAGGAAACTCCAAAGGCAACCAAAAAGTCAAAGCCTATGGCTCCAAAGAGCGAAACCAAGGCAGAGCCTGAAAAGGAAGAAAAAAAAGAAGCAAAGGCAGAACCGAAAAAGGCTGAAAAGAAAGCAGAGAAAAAAGTTGCTCCAAAGAAAGAAGCACCAAAAGCCCCTGCAAAAAAGCCGGCTTCAAAATCAAAGAAAAAATAATTTTGAAAGCTCCCCTTTAAAATAAAAGGGGAGTTGTCGTGTGAATAGATAATATATAATATGGTATTTAATTCTCGCAGTAAAGAATATAAAGATAAAATCCGTGCCATCGCAACCGATGAGCCTGTAAAGCTTCGTATAATTGTGCCTCGCTCAATGAAATGCAGCGGGGCTACTCTTTGTGTTCACAAGGAAAACGAAAACAATGTCTACAATTCTATGTTCTGGGCAGGTATGTGCGGTGATGACAAGGAGTATTGGGAACTTCATTTTGTTGCCGACACCCCCGGTCTTTATTGGTATCATTTTGAACTTGACACCCCATGGGGCAAAAGTTTCGTGCGAAATGTCGGTCACGGTCACGGGGAGTTCTCGCCTGATGGGGCAGACTTTCAGCAGACGGTCTATGACAAGGATTTTGCCACTCCCGATTGGCTCAAGGGCGGCATAATTTATCAGATTTTTCCTGACCGTTTTTATAATTCCGGCAAGAAAAAAACAGGATACAGAAAAAGTCGTGTTCTTCGCAAATGGGGCGAAGAGCCTTTTTGGCGAGAAGAACAGATGAACGGCATTTGGAACAACGATTATTTCGGCGGTGACCTTTTGGGTGTTGAGGAAAAACTCCCTTACTTAAAGGATTTGGGCGTAACTTGTATTTACCTCAACCCGATATTTGAGGCAAATTCCAACCATAGATACGACACAGCCGATTATGAAAAAATCGACCCGCTTTTGGGCACCGAAAAGGACTTGAAAAATCTCTGCAAGGTTGCAAAAAATGAGTACGGCATTTCGATTATTCTTGACGGTGTGTTCAGTCACACAGGTTGTGACAGCAAGTACTTTAATTTGTACAATAATTATGATAGCGTGGGTGCGTACAACAGCCAAAACAGTCCGTATTATTCGTGGTATAAATTCATCAATTATCCCGATGAATACGATTCGTGGTGGGGCATTAAACTTCTGCCTGAAGTCAGAGAAGAGGACGAAAGCTATCGTGAATATATCTGTGGCAAAGACGGGATTTTGCGTAAATGGCTCAAATGCGGAATTTCGGGTTGGCGTCTTGATGTTGCGGATGAACTTCCAGATGTGTTCCTTGATGATTTGCGCAAGGCAGTCAAGGATGAAAACAGCAACGCCGTTATTATCGGTGAGGTTTGGGAAGACGCAACCACAAAGTTTGCCTATGGTCAGCGTCGCCGTTATCTCCTCGGAGAACAGCTCGACAGCGTTATGAACTATCCGTTTGCAAATGCGGTTTTGGATTTTGTGAAATACCCAAATGCCCATGAGTTTTTTGACCGTGTGATGACGGTTGTTGAAAACTATCCGCCGCAGGTTACAAATGTTTTGATGAATCATATCGGCACTCATGATACGGAGCGTGCAATCAGTCGACTTGCGGGTGACAGTTGTGAGGGCTATGGCAGACATTGGCAGTATGAACACAACAAACTTTCCGAATATGAATATTTGCGTGGACTTTCGCTTATGAAAATTGCATCACTCATTCAGTATACATTGCCGGGTGTGCCGTCACTTTATTATGGTGACGAAATCGGTATGGAAGGTCGTAAAGACCCGTTCAACCGTGCATGTATGAATTGGGAAGAACCGAACAACGAACTTCTCCGTTGGTATAAGCGTCTTGGCGAAATCAGGCTCGGTTGCAAGGTGCTTGCTAAAGGCGAATTTGTGCCGTTATATAGCGAACATAAAACTATTGCTTATCTCCGCACGGACGAAAACAGCGAACTTTTGGTGGCTGTTAATCTCGATGACACCGATGTTGATATTTTCGTCGGCGAGCAGTGGGATAATTCGTATTGCTTTTTTGACGAGTCGGCAACAGACGGATATATCCACCTCGAACCTATGCGATATACATTGTTAACCAGAGTAATAGAATTTTCAGACTGTCGATAAAGTCTCTGAAACACGCCAAAATATAATCAACCGAATTATGCCTCCTTTTTTTTAAAAGGTGATTCCCCCGTTAATCGGGGGAAATGTCTGCAACGCAGACAAAAGGGGGCGTCTACGCAGTAAAGGTGGCAACACGAAGTGTTGACGGTGGGGTTTAAAAAATGCTGTAAGTATCGAACTTACAGCATTTTTGGCGTTTTTCGTTTTTTGCTCTGCTCTTTTGATAGCGATTTCTTATTCAAATGTTGATGCGAGAATTGCAGATTACAACATCAAGGCATACAATAATCACACGCTTGAAAATCTTGATGTGGGCAACATTGCCGACCTTTCCGACAGTGCCGTGCCGTATCTCATATCCCTTGCAAAAAGCGGAAATGCAGACGCCCAAGAAGAACTTTATAGGGTTGTCGGTAATAATTATCACGATGAACTTGTGCTTGATTTGAAAACGATAGAAATCAAAAGCAGTGGGGATATCAGAAGATTTAACTACTCCCACACCCTTGCCGCAAATGCAATTTATGATTACTATTTGAGCCTTGATGAAAACGGTGCAAAAATATTTGCAAATCATTCTGCGATTGCGGATTGTGATAAGTATTACTATGCAGACGAAGACACATATTGCAAAGCGTCTGATGATTCATACAGCGAAACGACTTACAAACTCAACAAGGCAACCGGTTTATACGAAAAACAGTAAATTTATACAGATAATCCTGTTTAGGGTTATCTGTATTTTTATATATTTATATATAATTAATATAAAATAGTTGTTGAAGTGGCAATATAACTGTGCTATAATATTAGCGTTAATATGGATTTTTATATCTATTCAGAATTTTCCATGAAAGGAATTATATTATGGCATACAGAACACATAACTGTAACGAGCTTACATTTGATAACCTCAACCAAAGAGTTCAGCTTGCAGGTTGGGTAGACACAATCCGTGACCACGGCGGTGTTGCATTCATCGACCTCAGAGATGAGTACGGTGTAACACAGGTTGTTGTAAACGATGACGACCTTATCAACCATCTTCGCAAAGAGAGCGTCATCTCAGTTGAGGGTATTGTTGTTAAGCGTGATGAAGAAACAATCAATCCAAAAATCGCAACAGGTGAACTTGAAGTAAAGGTTGACACTCTCAAGGTGCTCAATCCTTGCACAGAGAATTTGCCTTTTGAAATCAGCGAAAGCAGAGAAACCCGTGAGGATGTTCGTCTTTCTTACCGTTTTCTTGATTTGAGAAACAAAAAGGTTCATGACAACATTATTTTCAGAAGCCAGGTTGTTTCATATCTTCGTCAGAAGATGACTTCTCTCGGCTTTACCGAAATCACAACTCCAATCTTGACTTGTTCATCACCGGAGGGTGCTCGTGACTACATCATTCCATCTCGTAAGCACGAGGGCAAGTTCTACGCTTTGCCGCAAGCACCACAGCAGTTTAAGCAACTCCTTATGACTTCGGGATTTGACAGATACTTCCAGATTGCACCTTGCTTCCGTGATGAGGACGCAAGAGCAGACCGTTCACCGGGTGAGTTCTATCAGCTCGACTTTGAGATGGCTTTTGCAACTCAAGAGGATGTATTTGAGGTTGCTGAAGAAGTTCTCTATGATACTTTTGAAAAGTTTGGCGGAGGAAAGAAAATTTCTCCAAAGCCATTTGTAAAAATTCCTTATGAAGAGGCTATGCTTAAGTACGGTACAGACAAGCCTGATCTCCGTAACCCTCTTGAAATTGTTGACCTTACAGAGTTCTTCTCTGATGTAGAATTCAAGGCATTCAAGGGCAGACCTGTTCGTGGTATCAATGTACCGGGTTGTGCAAAGCAGTCAAAGGGCTGGTTTGAAAAGATGCTCAAGTACGCACTTGAAATCGGTATGAAGGGTCTTGGCTATATTGAAGTTCTTGAGGACGGCTCATACAAAGGTCCTATCGACAAGTTCCTTCCTGATGATAAGAAAGAGGAACTTCGCTCAATCTTCAACTTCAAGACAGACGACACATTGTTCTTCATTTGCGACACACCAAAGGTTGTCAACGAACTTGCAGGTATGATCAGAACAGAACTTGCAAACCGTCTTGACCTTATTGATAAGGACAGATTTGAATTCTGCTACATTACAGACTTCCCAATGTTTGAGCGTGACGAAAACGGTCAGCTCATCTTTACACATAACCCATTCTCAATGCCACAGGGCGAGATGGACGCACTTCTCAACGAAGAGCCGACAAAAATCAAGGCTTATCAGTACGACATTGTTTGTAACGGTGTTGAACTTTCATCGGGTGCTGTTCGTAACCACAGACCTGATGTTATGGTTAAGGCTTTTGAAATGGCAGGATACAGCGAGGATACTGTTAAGGAGAAGTTCGGCGCTCTTTATAACGCATTCCACTATGGCGCACCGCCTCACGCAGGTATGGCACCGGGTGTTGACCGTATGATTATGCTTCTTAAGGATGAAGAAAATATCCGTGAAATCATTGCGTTCCCTATGAACAGCAACGCACAGGATATGCTCCTCGGTGCACCAAACTATGTAACCGAACTTCAGCTTCGTGAAACTCACATTAAGCTTCGCAGACCGGTTGAAAAGGACAAATAATTTTTGGAGGCAAATATAATGCAAATTACTCCTGATTTAATTAAATATCTTGAAAAATTGGCTCGTATCACATTGACAGAGGATGAGGAAAAGAAAGTCGGCAACGAACTTCAGGACATCCTCACCTACATTGATATGCTCAACGAGCTTGATACAGACGGCGTTGAGGCTATGAGCCATTGCTTCCCTGTAACAAATGTTATGAGAGAAGACGAGGTTCAGCCGTCAATGTCGGCAGACGAAATTGTTGCCAATGCTCCTGAAAGTCAGGACGGCTGTTTTGTTGTGCCAAAGACTGTGGACTAAGGAGGGAATAGAATGGAAATTTATGAAATGACTGCCCTTCAGGTTGCAGAAAAAATTAAGAATAAAGAAATAACATCTATGGATGCGGTGGAAAGCGTTGCAAAGGCTATTGAGCAAAAGGACGGCACATATAACTGCTATGTTTCACTCGATAAAGAGTCTGCTTTGCAGCAGGCAGAGCGTGTTCAAAAGAAGATTGATTCGGGCGAAGCCACATCATTGTTTGCAGGCGTTCCGATTGCTATCAAGGACAATATCTGCGAAAAAGGCAAGTTGACTTCTTGCTCATCAAAAATTCTTTCAAACTTCAAGCCTCCGTATAACGCAACCGTTATCAACAAGCTCAATGATGCTGATATGGTTCCTTTCGGTAAGGTTAATATGGACGAGTTTGCAATGGGCTCAACAACCGAAACATCATTCTATGGTCCAACAAAAAATCCGTGGGATGTAACAAAAGTTCCGGGCGGTTCATCGGGCGGTGCGGCAGCTTCTGTTGCCGCTGATGAAAGCCTTATCGCTCTCGGTTCGGATACAGGCGGTTCAATTCGTCAGCCTGCATCATTCTGTGGCGTAACAGGTCTTAAGCCGACCTATGGTGCTGTATCCCGTTACGGTCTTATTGCATACGCATCATCACTTGACCAAATCGGACCTCTTGGCAAAGATGTTCTCGATGTTGCAGGTGTGTTCAATGTAATCAAGGGCAAGGATGTCAAGGACGGCACTTCAATGGAAAGCGAAGTTTTTGACCTTGCCGATATAAAACTTGATAACCTCAAGGGTAAGAAAATCGGTATTCCGAACGATTACTTTGGCGAGGGTATCAGTGCGGAGGTCGCAGCGAGCGTAAAAGCTGCCGCACAAACTCTCAAAGATCTCGGTGCAGAGGTTGAAGAGTTTGATATGCCAATCGTAAAATACGCCATCCCTACCTATTATATTATAGCTTGTGCAGAGGCTTGCTCAAACCTTTCTCGTTTTGACGGCATCAAGTACGGCTATAAATCAAAGGATGCGTTCAATCTTACTGATGTATACTTCAAGTCCCGTTCGGAGGGCTTTGGTATGGAAGTTAAAAAGCGTATTATGCTTGGCAACTTCGTGCTTTCATCAGGTTACTTTGATGCTTATTATAAGAAAGCACTTCAGGCAAAGGGTCTTATTTGTAAGGCGTTCAATGAAGCGTTCCAAAAGTATGATTTTCTCCTCGGTCCTGTTGCTCCGACAACAGCGCTTAAGATGGGCGAGGGACTTTCTGACCCGCTTGCAATGTACCTTGGCGATATTTACACAGTAATGATTAATATTGCAGGCTTGCCGTCACTTGCACTTCCTTGCGGTTTTGATACAAATTCAATGCCAATCGGTATGCAACTTATCGGTAAACCGTTTGACGAAAAAACAATTCTTTCAGCCGGCTATGCTTATCAAAATGTAACCGACTGGCATAAAAGAAAACCAAATCTTTAATAGGAGGCAGTAAATATGGATTATATTACCGTTTGTGGTCTTGAAGTTCATACAGAGCTTGCCACTAAAACAAAGATTTTTTGCAACTGCACAACGGAATTCGGTGGTGAGCCAAACACTCATGTTTGCGAGATTTGCTCCGGTATGCCGGGAACTCTCCCTGTTGTAAACAAGAGAGTTGTTGAATTTGCAGTTCGCACAGGTCTTGCACTCAATTGCGAGATTACACAGTATAATAAGTTTGACAGAAAAAACTATTTCTATCCCGATTTGCCAAAGGCTTATCAAATTTCACAGCTTTATCTTCCAATTTGCAGAAACGGCTGGGTTGAGATTAACGATAGCGTAAACGGTGGCAAAAAGAAGGTTAGAATTCACGAAATTCATATGGAAGAGGACGCAGGAAAGCTCGTTCACGATGAGTGGACAGACAGCACTCTTGTAAACTATAACCGTTGCGGCGTGCCTCTTTTGGAAATCGTGTCAGAGCCTGATATTGCAAGTGCCGATGAGGCAGTTGAATATGTTGAAAAGCTCCGTGCAATTCTTCAGTTCTGCGGTGTTTCGGACTGTAAGATGCAGGAAGGCTCGCTCCGTGCCGATGTAAATGTGTCTGTTATGGAAAAGGGCGCAACCGAATTCGGCACAAGAACAGAGATGAAGAATATCAACTCATTCAGAGGTATTCATAACGCTATCGAGGCTGAAACCGAACGCCAAATCGAGCTTATCGAGGACGGTGGCAAGGTTGTGCAGGAAACTCGCAGATGGGACGACAGCAAGGGCGTTTCCACTTCAATGAGAAGCAAGGAAGACGCACAGGACTATAAGTACTTCCCGGAGCCTGACCTTCCTCCGATTGAACTTTCGGATGAGTATATCGAGGGTATCAGAGCATCGCTCCCTGAACTCCCTGAAGCCAAGAAAGCAAGATATATCAGCGAATATTCTCTTACGGAATACGATGCAAACATTCTTTGCTCCGATAAGGCATATGCAAAATTGTTTGATAAGACAGTTGAGATTACAAAGAATCCAAAGGATTCCGCTCACTGGATTATGGGCGACCTTATGAAGCTTATGAATGATACCCAGACTCTTCCTGAAAACATTTCTTTCAGAACAGAGAGCCTCGGTGAAATTATCAATCTTGTAAATTCAAACAAGGTTTCTCGTGAATCTGCAAAAAAGGTGCTCAAGGCAGTGTTTGATGATGATGTAATTCCTGAGGAATATGTCAAGGCAAACAATATGGAAATGGTATCCGACACAGGTGCAATTCAGTCTGTTATTGAAGAAATTATTGCAAACAACGAAAAAGCTGTTGCAGAATATAAAGAGGGCAAGGACAAGTCCTTCAACTTCCTTGTCGGTCAGTCAATGAGAGCACTCAAGGGCAAAGCTCCGTCAAGTGAAGTAACAAGAATTCTTAAAGAATTGCTTGGCTGATTATAAACCAAACAGAAACAATAAAAGCGTATCGAATTTCGATACGCTTTTTGTTATGCCGTTAAGTGTTATTATTCGTTAGTTTCTGCTTCGCTTGCACGCTTTGTAACGATGTGGTCGTGCACTTGGTCGGCAAGGTCGCCGTGGAGTTTGAATTTTGCAGTAAACACGATGAGCGAAATCAAGATGAGTACAGGAGGAACGGCGAAGCAGATGATGCCGATTCCTGTTTTTGTTGTGTCATTGATTTGCTTTGTTGCAGAGGTTATTTGTTCGTTGTAGTTCATCGCTGCCAAACCGCCAAACAAAACGAGAGTTTGAATGGTGTATGCCATCTTCTGCAAAAATCCTTTCATAGAGAAAGTGATTGATTCGTTTCTTTCTGCGTTTTTGAACTCGCCGTAGTCAACAATGTCTGCAAGGAATACTGTCTGTCCAACAAACATTGCAGCGATACCTGTTGATGAAATGATGTATGCAATGTCGAGTGCTATAGTCATCTTGAGAACAGGACCAAAGATGTACATCAAAACATAACCAACGATTGTGGCAATGAGTGAAATTTGATAGATAACCTTTTTGTTGAACCATTTTGAAAGAATCGGAATAACCAAAAGACCGAGAACAGAACCGATTGCACCGATTGTCTGGAACAATGATTGTGCCTTTGGATTGCCGAGTACATCTGTAAAGTAGTAAACAGCAGTTCCCGATGTCAAATACCAGCCGGCATTTGAAAGCATAGCGAATATCATAAATACAACAAGCTGGTCGTTGCTTTTGATAACGGAAAAGATTTTTTTGAATGAGAATTTTGTCTTTTCACCGTAAACAACATTCTTTTCTTTTGTGTTGAATACGCAGATAGCAGAGAACAATACAAGCATAATGGCAAGAATTCCTGCCCATCTTGAAAATCCTGTTGCACTGTAACCCTTGTCGGTCTTAATACCTGTTGAGAGCAAAGGCAAAATGATAGGAGAAGCAACTGTTACAATACCTTGACCCAAGCCGGAGAAAGTTCTTGCAACTGTTGAAACAAGGTTTCTGTCTTTAGGGTCGGATGTGAAACTCGGAATCATACTCCAATACGGAATATCAGCCATTGTGTTGGTCATACCCCAAAGCACATACATAATACCGATGTAAACATAAAGTGCAGTTCCGCTCAATCCGAATTTTGTGAACAATAAGAACAAAACAACTGCGTTAGACATAGCACCTATTAAAATCCACGGTCTGTATTTGCCGTGTTTTGTGCGGGTGTTGTCAACGATTGTGCCCATCATAGGGTCGTTGATACCGTCCCAAATTCTTGCAAGTGGGGTCAGAAGCAACAAGAATCCCTCTTTAAGCCCCAAAACACTTGACAAATAGTAACTTAGGAATGAATAAAACATACCGTAGCTTAGATCAAGACCTATTGCACCTACGCCAAAGCCGATTTTTTCACCCCAGGTGGTTTTTCTTTCTTCCATACAAATCACCATAGCTTTCTTTAATAGTAGAATAAAAACATTATAACATATAAAAGATGTTTTGGCAATTTGAAATATTGTAAAAAACTATCAAATTGTAAAAAAATATCTGCAAAATTATGGTTATTTTATCAGCAGAAAATAAATTTGGATTTATAGAAAAATACTCTTGACTTAGTCGTGAGATACTATTATAATGTAAATAAAGTGGGGTGCAACCCCATAAAGTGTATTTTCAAAACACTTTTTTCCCTAATTTTAAAGAATTTGTGGGGAACACAACCGATTTTTCGAGAGGAGGAAGCAAAATGGATAACTATTTGTATGGCTATCGTGTGCATAAGCTTGATGCAAAAAGCCGTATTGCTATTCCTTCTCATATGCGTTCCCGCCTCGGCGAGGAATTTGTTGCATCTCTCGGACTCGGTGATTTCATTTCGCTTTATCCGCAAGATCAGTGGGAAGAACTTTTGAACAATGTTCAAAACAGCAAACTCCCGACTGAAAAGAAGAAAAAGATTTCTATGTATCTTGTATCATCGGCAGATAAGGTGAATCTTGATTCGCAGGGCAGACTTCTCATCAGCGAACGCCTTAAGGACAAGGTTGCTCTTGCGGGTGAAAAGGAAGCGGTTGTTTTCGGTAACATCAACCATATTGAAATTTGGAACAAAGCCAAATTTGAAGATCAGGTTGCTTCTATCAGCAAGGAAGAAGTTATCGACATTATGGACGAGCTCAACGGTATAGGCATCTGATATGGAATTTGTACACAAGAGCGTTTTGTTTGACGAATCTATTGATTCGCTCAATATTGACAGCACAAAAACAATAGTTGACGGTACGGCAGGCGGTGGCGGACATTCAAAAGCCATTGCACAAAAAGCCGGCAGACTCATTGCGATTGACCAAGATCCCGATGCGATCAAGGTCCTTCACGAGCGTCTGGATGATTTGGGGAATGTCACTATTGTTCAAAATAACTTTTCTAATGTGGATCAAGTTTTGAAGGAGCTAAATGTGGCATCTATTGATGGAATGCTGCTTGATTTGGGAGTAAGCTCCTTCCAACTTGATACAGCAGACAGAGGGTTTTCGTATCACAAGGATGCACCGCTTGATATGCGTATGAGCAAATCGGGTATGAGTGCCAAGGATGTGGTGAATACCTACGGAGAGGAAGAACTTGCCAACATTCTTTTTAGATACGGAGAAGAAAAGTTTTCTCGCAGAATCGCAAAAAACATTGTCCTTTTCAGACAGGACAAGCCGATTGAAACAACGGGCGAGCTTGTGGATATTATCAAAGCATCGTATCCAAAAGCAAAAATGCGTGATTCTCATCCGGCAAGAAAGACATTTCAGGCATTGAGAATTGAGGTTAATGCCGAACTTGATGTCCTCGACAAAACGCTTGACAAAGCGCTTGATTGTTTGGCTCCGGGTGGCAGGATTTCGGTTATAACATTCCATTCGCTTGAGGACAGAATAGTTAAAGAAAAATTCAACAAATGGGTGAATCCTTGTACTTGCCCAAAAGAATTTCCTGTTTGTGTTTGTGGCAATAAACCGCTCGGCAAACTTGTGTTCAAGTCAAAAGCACCGACAGAGGCAGAACTTGAAGAAAATCCAAGAGCAAGGTCGTCAAGACTTCGTTGCTTTGAAAAGTACTAATTATAATTATTAATTACATTATATATTGTGGAGGTGAATATAGTGACAAATGCAAATGATTTTCGCAGATATTCGTATCAAAATGACACAGCTTATATGATTAGCGGATTCAATCTTTCTCGTTCTTCTACTGCTCCAAAGCATAGAGAAGAGGATTATCCTGAAGAACAAAGAGGACTTCGAGTTCGTGAAAACGACAGCGTAAAAGCATCAACTCAAATCAAGCACGAACAGGCTTTGTGCACAAAAAGAGCAATTGCACTTCTTGTTGTTGCTGCTATGATAATCGGCTTTGTTGGCTTAACTATATATTCATTTGCCGTAAAAAATGAATTGACACGAGAAATTTCGTCTGTTAAAACAAATATTTCAAATGCTCAAAGCGAAAATATCAGCTTGCAGAGCGAACTTGACACTATGGTTTCAATCAGTATGATTGATGATTATGCAGTTAACAAACTTCATATGACAAAGATGAAATCCAATCAAATTCAATATATGGATGTAAAACAGTTTAAACAAAACTATATTAAAGAGATAAATCAAAACAAAACTCTTGCCGAGAGGCAGTTGAGTAATAAATAAAATTATACAGCGTACTATATAAGAGAGTCGGAAATTTTCCTACTCTCTAAAATGCTTTTTTATAGGCGTGCAAAAATGCACGAATTTTGATGACAACGAGGTGATGACAATGGCAACCGATTTTAAAAAGCAAGGTTTAAAGCGAATTACAATATTGGCTGTTGTTATCGCTTTCCTTTTTTCGCTTGACGCATTCAGGGTGTTTTATATTTCAACCGTTAAAGGTGACGAGTACTCTGCAAAGGCGGAAAGTCAGCAACTTTCAGACTCCGAAATTCCGGCAAAGCGTGGCTCGATTTATGACAGCGACGGCAATGTTCTTGCTCAATCTGCAACAACTTGGGACATTTTCCTCGATTCAAAGAACATAACCGACAAAAGCAGAGATAAGGTCGTAAACGGTCTTGCAAAAATCTTGAAACTTGATGATGAGGGCAAGGCGGAACTTTTGAAAAAAAGCAAAAAAGACACCCATTATGTTATAATTGCCGAGCAAGTTGAAAATGATATAAAGGAAGAAATTACTGCTTTCAAAATCAAAAACAAGTTTTCGAATATGATAGGCACGGAGCAAAACACAAAACGCTATTATCCGTATGGCGAATTTGCTTCAAATGTTCTTGGTTTTACAGGTGAGGACAATCAGGGGCTCTATGGATTGGAGTATTATTACGAAGATGAGCTTAGAGGAACAAACGGCAGAATTATTACCGTAAAAGACGCTCAAAAGCACAATCTTCCAACGGATTACGAAACTTCAATTGACGCAGTTGACGGCAATTCTCTTGTGCTTACTCTCAACCAAAATGTTCAGTACACACTTGAAAAAAATCTTTCCGCAACAATGAATGAGTATAAGGCAAAGGGTGCTTACGGTGTTGTTATGAATTGCAAAACAGGCGGTGTGCTTGCTATGGCTTCACTTCCTGATTATGACTGCAACGAGCCGTATAAACTCACATATTCAAAAAATATCAAGGCTATTGAAAAAATCACTGATGAAGATGAAAAAATCGCCGCAAAATCAGAGGCTATTCAAAATCAGTGGAACAATTTTGTAACATCAAGTACATATGAGCCGGGTTCGGTTTTCAAAACCTTTATTGCCGCAGCGGCACTTGAGGAAAATATAGTTAATCTCAACACAACTTATACCTGCACAGGCTCAATCCGTGTAAAAGATTATGTTATGAGATGTCACTATCATCCGGGACACGGCACAGAAACTTTTACTCAAGGACTTGAAAATTCGTGCAACCCGTTCTTCATCACAGTCGGTCAAAAACTCGGTGTGCACAATTATTTCAAATATTTTGAAGCATTTGGCTTCACACAAAAAACAGGAATTGACCTTCCGGGTGAAGCCGGTTCACAGTATTATAAAGAAAATCAATACGGACTTGTTGAGCTTTCATCTGCTTCATTTGGTCAGTCAAACAGCTTGACACCTATTCAGCTTTGCACAGGTCTTTGTGCAATTGCAAACGGCGGAACACTTTTGAAGCCGTATGTTGTTGACCATGTTGTTGACGCAAATGGTAATACGGTCAAGAAAACTCAACCGACCGAAATCAGACGAGTTATCAGCGAGGACACCTCAAAAAAAGTAAGAGGTATGATGAAATCTGTTGTTGACAACGGTACGGGTAAAAACGGTTATGTTGCCGGCTATCGTGTCGGAGGCAAAACAGGTACATCAACAAAACTTGCAGAGTCAACAAACGACAAGACAAAGTACATTGTTTCGTTTGCTGCGATTGCTCCGTCGGACGATCCGCAAGTCGCAATGATTATCATTATGGATGAGCCGAATCAGGACTTGGGCGGTGGTGCTCTTTGTGCTCCGATTGCAGCACAGGTTGTAGAAACTTGTATGCAGGAGATGAACATTGAGCCTGAATATGACGAAAAGGAAAGCAAAAACCTTTCTGTCTATACACCTAATGTAATCGGCAAATCGGTTGGCGAAGCAAAATCTGTACTTGGTTCAAAGAACCTAAAATGCAAGGTTATCGGTGACGGTAAAAAGATTGTTCGTCAATCACCTGCATCATCGTCAACTATTCCGACAAACGGCACGGTTGTTCTTTACACAACAAAGGAAGAAAAGAAAACCGTAACTGTTCCTGATTTCTCGGGACTTACAATTAGCGAGGCAAATGCTCTTGCAAGTGAAAATAGTTTGAATATTGAAATAAGCGGTATTAACTTGTCGGCATCAAATGTTGTTGCTTATCGTCAATCGACCGAAAAGGGCGCAACCGTTTCTGCCGGAACAGTAATAACCGTATCGTTTAAGAATACAAATTCAGTTCTCGACTGATAATATATAGGAGTGGGAAAATGAAACTTTCACAGGTTTTAAAAGATGTAAAGGTAAAAAATGAATATAAAGATGTTGAGATTAAGGACATAACAGCCGATTCTCGTCAAGTAGAGGAAGGCTACCTCTTTGTCTGCATCAAGGGTGCTTCATTTGACGGCCATTCTGTTGCAGAAGAAATGCTTCAAAAGGGTGCGGCTGCCGTTGTGTGCGAGCACGATTTGGGACTTGAAAATCAAGTTATTGTTGAAGATACCCGTATGGCATATTCACCGATTTGTGCTGCATTTTTCGGTAATCCTGCCGATAGCCTCAAACTCATTGGTCTAACAGGCACAAACGGCAAAACCACAACAACATTTTTGATTAAGCAAATTCTTGAAAATGTCGGCAAAAAATGCGGACTTATCGGCACTGTTCAAAATATGGTCGGCAGCGAAATTTACCCTGCTCATTACACCACACCTGACCCATATGAACTTCAGTCACTTTTCAGAAAAATGGTTGATGCAAGCTGTGAATATTGTATTATGGAAGTTTCATCACAGGCACTTGCACAGGGCAGAGTTGAGGGAATACATTTCTATATCGGGGCGTTCACCAATCTCACACAGGACCATCTTGATTATCACAAAACTTGGGAAAACTATTTTGAAGCAAAGAAGCTTTTGTTCAAGGCTTGCGATATTGCAGTAACAAATGTTGATGATGAGTACGGACTCAAAATCGTTGACGGTTGCGCTTGCAAGGTTGTAACCTATGGCGTTGACAATATGAAGGCAGACTACACTGCAAGAAATGTTCGTTTTTCATCAGAGGGCGTAAAATATGACCTCATCGGTGAAAAAATCGGCAGAGTAAACTGTCCTATTCCGGGCAGATTCAGTGTGTATAACTCACTTTGTGCAACTTCTGTGGCACTCACACTCGGAGTTGATTTTACAGATGTGCTTGAAGCAATCAGCAAATCAAACGGAGTAAAGGGCAGAATTGAGGTTGTGCCAACTCCAAATCAGGATTATACTGTTATTATTGACTATGCTCATTCTCCCGACGGACTTGAAAATATCATTTCATCCTTAAAGGAAATTGCAAAGGGCAGGGTTGTTACAGTATTTGGCTGTGGCGGTGACAGAGATAAAACAAAGCGACCAAAGATGGGCAAAATCGCAGCTGATTTGTCTGATTTCTGCGTTGTAACTTCCGATAACCCAAGAAGCGAAAATCCAAGCGACATTATCAAGGATATTCTTGAGGGAATGAAGAACAGCAAAACTCCTTATAAGGTTGTTGAAAACAGAAAAGAAGCTATTGCGTGGGCAATGAAAAATGCAAAAAAGGACGATATTATCCTCCTTGCAGGCAAAGGACACGAAACCTATCAAATTCTCCCAACGGGCACAATTCATTTTGACGAGAGAGAAGCTGTTGCAGAGGTTTTAGAGGAACTTAATAAATAATGGAAAAACTAAAATTATCAGAAATTGCACCGTATTTGGGTGCAACATATAACAAAGATGCCGAGTTTGATTCGGTTTGCATAGACACAAGAAAAATTACAAAGGGATGCTTGTTCATTTGTATTAAGGGCGAACGCTTTGACGCTCATCAATTCGCAGACGAGGCACTTTCACTCGGAGCATCTGCCGTGATGATTCATTCCGACATTGAGCCAAACGGTGCATATATCAAGGTTGACGACACTGCAAAGGCTATGCTTCGTCTTTCAGGTTATTATCGTTCAAAGTTTGACATTCCTGTAATCGGTCTGACAGGCTCGGTTGGCAAAACAACAACAAAGGAGTTCACTCATCTTGTTGTGTCGGCAAAGTATAATGCAATCAAGACTCTTGGAAATCTTAATAACGAAATCGGTGTACCTCAAATGTTGTTTCAAATCAACAACAGCACAGAGGCAGCTGTTATTGAAATGGGTATGAACCACTTTGGCGAAATTTCTCGTCTTGTCAATGAGGTTAAGCCGACAATCGGTCTTATTACAAATATCGGTGTTTCGCATATTGAAAATCTCGGTTCTCGTGAGGGAATTCTCAAGGCAAAACTTGAGCTTTGCGAGGGACTTGCAGAGGGTGCCCCTCTCATTTTGAACGGCGACAATGATATGCTCCAAACCGTTAAGGATGAACATCATAAGGTTGTTTTTTACGGAATTGAAAACGGTGAATTCAAGGCAGAAAACATTGTTGAAGCTGATGATTCCACCTCATTTGATGTTGCGTATTATGGCAAAAAACAGCATATAACTATCCCGACAATCGGCATACACAATGTATACAATGCTCTTGCGGCGTTCGCAGTAGGTTATTTTTTGAATATCGAGCCACAGGCGGCGGCATATGCACTCGGAACATATGTGCCTGCCGGTATGCGTCAAAAATTAGTTGATGTTGACGGTATCACATCAATTGAAGATTGCTATAACGCTTCGCCTGATTCAATGCGTGCCGCACTTAAAACATTAAGCGACATTAAGGGCAACAAAAAAATTGCTGTTTTGGGCGATATGCTTGAACTCGGCAATTATGCAAAAACTGCTCATACAGAAGTTGGCACGGCAGTTGCAGAAAACAAAATTGACTATCTTCTTGCTTATGGCAATGATGCAAAGTTTTATGTCGACGGCGCAAAGCAAGGCGGAGTGGAAAACGCATTTTTGTTTGATGACAAAGAAAAATTGTCCGAAACGCTTTTGAATATTGCGACAAAAGGTGACGCAGTTTTGTTCAAAGGCTCACGAGGTATGAAACTCGAGGATGTTATAAATACTGTATATAAAGGATGGAGAAAACAATGAGCACTACTGTTGCATATATTATAACCGCAGTTATAGCTTTTGGTGTTACAGCCGGCTTGGGCTTTGTAATCATTCCATGGCTTCGAAAATTAAAATTCGGTCAAACTATTTTGGACATCGGTCCGTCTTGGCACAAGTCAAAGCAGGGCACTCCGAATATGGGTGGCTTGATGTTCATCATTGGCATTATCGTTGCGTTTGTTATTGGTGCTGTTTCGTTCACCCTTGCAGGCGGAAAACTTGAAAGCGACTATGCTTCTGTCCTTATCGGCAGAGATAAGGTGCTTATCATTGCAGGTCTTTGCCTTGCATTCGGCTGTGGCGTTATCGGTTTTACTGATGACTTCATCAAAATTAAGCTCAAAAGAAACGAGGGCTTAACAGCAAAGCAAAAGTCGTTTGGTCAGCTTGTTATGGCGCTTGGCTATACAGCAACTCTTTGGCTTTCACACAATACAGTTTGGTATTTGCCTTTTATCGGCAATGTAAATTTTGAAAAGAATTTTATCACAGGCGTTGTATTTTGGCTTGTTTCAATTTTCATCATCGTTGGTTGTGTAAACAGCGTAAACCTCACTGACGGTATTGACGGTCTTTGCTCAAGCGTAACTTTTACAGTTGCAATCACATTTATTATTGCATCTGTAATGCTCAAATTTGCAGGACTTGGCATAATTTCATCTGCACTTTTGGGTGGTGTGTTGGGCTTCCTTTGCTGGAACTGGAATCCGGCGAAAACCTTTATGGGCGATACAGGCTCGTTATTCCTTGGCGGTCTTGTAACTGCACTTGGTTTTGCAATCAAATGTCCGCTTTTGCTTGTGCTCATCGGTCTTGTTTATGTTGGCGAAACTATGAGTGACATTATCCAAATCGGATATTTCAAAATGACCCACGGCAAGCGTATTTTCAAAATGGCACCTATTCATCACCATTTTGAGATGTGCGGATGGAAAGAAAAGAAAATCTGCGTTGTATTTTCAATCGTAAACGCAGTTGGCTGTGCAATCGCACTTGTGCTTATGTATTTTGGTCAGTAATTATTAAAAAAATCTACGAAAGGAGTCAGTTATGGCAGGAAGAGATTTAGAGCCTCCACGCCGTTCATCAAGGCAAAGCGAAGCTTATGAAGAACAGCCAAGGCGAAAGAAATCAAAAAAGCAACCAAAAAATCCTTTTGATAAAAATTCGGGATTATCATTTTTTGTTGCAAACGGCGGTTTTGATTTGCCGTTTTTTGCCACAACACTTGCCCTTGTAACAATCGGACTTGTAATGTTGTTTTCGGCAACTTATCCATATGCACTTCAAAACGAAGGTGACTCCTATTATTATTTCAAGCGTCAACTCATTTTCGCTGTTGCAGGCGTAATTGTGATGTTGCTTGTGTCAAAGTTGAATTATAAATTCTTGAAAGTAATTGAAAGACCGCTTTTCGTAATTTCAATATGTTTGCTGATACTTGTTTTGTTTTATCATGTTGATGTTGTAAGAAACGGCGAGGAATTCAAGCGTTGGATTCCGTTCGGTCCAATAACGGTTCAGCCGTCAGATATTGCAAAATTTGCGCTTATACTTGCTCTTGCCGCATATATCAGCAAAAATTACAGAAAAATGAAAAATTTTAAAGAGGGCGTTATTTTCCCGGCTCTCTTAGTTGGAACTTGTTGTGTTCTTATTTATCTTGAAAACCACCTTTCATGCACACTCCTTGTTTTTATGATCGGTCTTGCATTGATGTTCTGCGGTGGTACTCGATGGGAATACTATGTTGCGGGATTGTGCTTCGTTGCAGTTGTTGCAATTATTGTAATAAAAAATCCGGATGTCCTTCCCGGATATCAGGGAAACCGTATCAGAGCGTGGACAGACAAAGCGTTTGAACCTCGTGGCTTGAGATGGCAAACTAACAATTCGCTGTATGCTATTGGCTCAGGCGGATTTTGGGGAGTAGGTTTGGGCAATTCAAAGCAGAAGTATCTCTATGTTTCCGAGCCACAAAACGACTTTATTTTTGCAGTTGTGTGCGAAGAACTTGGCTTCGTTGGTGCAACTTTAATTATCGGACTTTTCGGAATTCTTTTTTGGAGAGGCGTCAAAATTGCTCAGAGATGCGAAGATAGATTTTCTTCACTTGTTGTAATCGGCATTGTTGCACAGGTTGCAATTCAAACAATTTTCAATATTCTTGTTGTAACCGATACAATTCCAAACACAGGTATTGCACTGCCGTTCTTTTCGTATGGCGGTACATCACTGCTTATGCTTTGCTTCGAAATGGGCGTTGTTTTGTCGATTTCTCGCAAAGTAAATACTAAAAATTATTGAGGTAGAAATTATGAAACTTTTATTTGCAACCGGAGGCACTGCAGGTCATATCAATCCTGCACTTGCCGTTGCATCATATATAAAGGAACAGCATCCCGATTACGAAATTATGTTCATCGGTACATCCGATCATATGGAGTCAAGACTTGTGCCAAACGCAGGTTTCGAGTTTAAAACAATTGATATTAACGGCTTTAAGCGTTCATTTTCGCCAAAGGCTATTATCGAAAATGTAAAAACTGTCGGCAAACTAATGAGGTCTGAAAAAGAATCAAAGAATATCATCAAGGAGTTTCAGCCTGATGTTGTTATCGGTTTTGGCGGTTATGTTTCGGGCCCTGTTCTTGATGAGGCTGCAAAACTTCATATTCCAACTTGCATTCACGAGCAAAATGCTTATCCGGGAATTACAAACAAACAGCTTGCCAAAAAAGTGGACAAGGTTATGCTCACTGTTGAGGATGCGGCAAATCATATGGAAGCAAAGTGTGATGTTGTAATCACAGGACTTCCTGTAAGAGGCGAACTGCTTAAAAAATCAAAGTTCAGTGCAAGAATTGAACTTGGTATTGCAGATGACAAACCACTTGTTTTGTCATTTGGCGGTTCACTCGGCGCTGCACCGCTCAATGAAGCAATGTTTGATATTATCCTTGAAGATGCAGAAAAGAATGATGTTTATCACATTCATTCGGTAGGCACAAACGGCAAGGAATATCTTGAAAAGTTCGAAGCAAACGGCTTTACCAAAAGAGCCGAAAATGTATATTATAAGGGCAACGCAGAGGTTAGACTTTATATTGACAATATGGACACTTGTATGGCTGCCGCTGATTTGGTAATCGGCAGAGCCGGTGCGTCCTCTTTGTCAGAAATTGAGGCAATGGGAAAGGCTTCAATCCTTATCCCTTCTCCGTATGTTGCCGAAAATCATCAGTTCCACAATGCTATGGCACTTGTAAATCGTAATGCGGCAAGAATTTTGCGTGAAAAGGATTTAACAACCGATTCACTCAAGGCTCTTATGAATGAGCTTATCAGCAATAAAGCAGAGCTTGCGAATATTGAAAAGAATGCAAAAGAAATGGCAATCCTTGATTCTCGTGAACGAATTGCCGATATAATTCTCTCTCTTGCAAAATAATTAACACTTTTATTGTATGTTTCATAAACTGCCATAGGTGGTTTTATGAAGTATTTGCAAATTAACGGTGGCAAAAAATTAGAGGGCAGTATTCGGGTGCACGGTGCAAAAAACGGAGTGCTTCCGCTTCTTTCGGCTTGTGTGCTTGTTGACGGGAATACTGTGTTACATAATTGCCCTCGTCTTTCAGATGTTGAAGTAACAGTAAATATATTGCGCTATCTCGGTGCAAAGGTCACAAGAAATGATGACACTTTGATTGTTGATGCGTCAAATATTCATCGCAATAACATCCTTGAGGAATATATGAAAGAGTTGCGCTCGTCAATTATATTTTTGGGCGCTCTTGCTTCAAGAACAGGCGAAGCGTGTTTGTATCTTCCGGGTGGTTGCGAAATCGGACTTCGTCCAATCGACTTGCATCTTAAAGGCTTGAAAACCCTGGGTTATCGTGTTTATGCAGACGGTCACAATGTATGCGCAGTGAAAAATAATGTTAAGGGCGCAGAGATTGTTTTGCCGTTTCCGAGTGTCGGTGCAACGGAAAACATAATTCTTGCTTCGGTTTTGGCATCAGGAGTTACAACAATTGTCAATGCAGCAAGAGAACCTGAAATTGCCGATTTGGTTTTGTTTCTCAACAAGGCAGGCGCAAAAATTTCGGGAATTTCAACTCCAACGATAGTAATTGAGGGTGTAAAGTCGCTTCACAGCACAGAACACACCGTTATTCCCGACCGAATTTTGTCAACAACTCTGATGTCTGCGTGTGCGATTACCGGCGGAAATGTGGAACTTACGGATGTGTGCATTCCTCACATTATGCCAACACTTCCGGCATTTGAAGAAATGGGTTGCAGAATTAAGGCGGAAGAAAACACGATATTTATTAAAGCTCCGCCTCGAGTTAAAAGAGTTAAAAAAATAGAAACTATGGCATATCCCGGATTTCCTACCGATTGTCAAGCACCTGTTATGTCTGCACTTTCGGTTGCAAAGGGAACTTCGATTGTCAAAGAAACGATATTTGAAAACAGATATAAGCACATCGAACAATTGAATTTGTTTGGTACGGATATTTGTGTAAATGATAGAATTGCCGTTGTAAACGGTGTAAAAAATATCCATTCGGCAGATGTAAGGTGCACTGATTTGCGTGGTGGTGCCGCAGTTGTTATTGCAGGACTTAAAGCAGAGGGAACTTCAACTGTCAGGGATATTTATCATATTGACAGAGGATACGAGAGTATCGAAAATCAGCTTTCAATGCTTGGAGCTGATGTAAAGAGGATGTATGATGAAAAAGAACAGCAAACCAAAAAATCAAAATAATGACGCAATGAAGCCACTCAATGATGAGCTTGGCTTCTTTGACCTTGAGCCTCCGAAAATTTATCGTGAGGGTCAAACCCGTTCAATTCCGTCAAGACAGCAGTCGCCACAGAGCAAGCCGTCAAAAAAACGCAAACAGGCTTCTCCGCAGCGTAGAACTGCTCAAAAGTCGGAGCAGGGTGGCAATGTGAAGAAGAAACGCAGATTAAAAAAGAAGTTTAGAATTGCGTTTACTGCAATAGGTCTTGTGTTGCTCATTGCGATTGTGATAACTATTTTGAGCTTTACTGTCTTTTTCAAAATAGATACCATCAAAGTGAACGGAGCAAAGAAATATACTCCACAGCAAATCACGGCTGTTTTGCCGATTGAAAAGGAAAAAAATCTTTTCACAATAGACAAAAATGGTGCAACGGAAAAACTTGAAGAAAATCTGCCTTATATTTATAGTGTAGAAATCACACGCAAGCTACCGTCAACAATTATAGTGAATGTTACAGAGCCTGAATATGTTTATTATGTAAAGAACAGTAACAACACATATACCTATTTTGATAATAATTTTAAAATCCTTGAAGCAAATGTTAAGTCTGCACCAAAAAAGGGGATTGAAGTAAAAAAGACAGCGTTTGAAAATGCAGTTCCCGGCAAAGTTGCAGAACTGACAAACAAAGAGCTTGTTGATGACCTTCAATCAATTATGCAAACAGTCAACGATTTGAAGCTCAAAAAGATTACAGCAATATATTCGGAAAGCCTTGTAAGTAATTATATTGTATATGATAATCGTATTACAATTAAATTAGGCGAAACAAACGGCATAAAAGACAAAATCTTTACAGCTTTAACAGCCATAGAAAAGCTAAATGACAGCAATCCGGATGCCGAAGGTACTTTGACAGCCACAAATGACAAGCAAATATACTTCACAGAGAAAAAATAACAAAATTAAATAATTCCTTCTGTAAAGCAAAATTCTTACATCAGCACTTACAAATTGTATAATTTATGCACTTTGCACAACAAACAGGGGTATAAATTTATAAAGGTTGGAAAAAATATTTAGATTATTTTTTAAAAAGTATTGCAAACCGGTTACAAAACTGTTACAATAGCAAGTGTGAAGCACTAAAAAGTGTTGTACCGAAAAAATAAAGATAAGGAGAATAAAAAAATGGGTAGATATGAAATCGATACTGACGACAGCAAAGTTGTTTCAATAAAAGTAATTGGCGTAGGTGGCGGCGGCGGAAACGCTGTTAACCGTATGGTTAAATGTGGAGTAAAGGATGTAGAGTTCGTTGCAGTAAACTCTGACAAGCCTGCTCTTGACCAGTCATCTGCTACACATAAAATTCTTATCGGCGAAAAGGCTACAAAGGGCCGTGGCGCAGGTGCAAGACCGGAAGTTGGTCTTAAGGCTGCAGAGGAATCAAAGGAAGCATTGACAGATGTTCTTTCAGGCTGTGAAATGGTATTCGTTACAGCCGGCATGGGCGGTGGAACAGGTACAGGTGCCGCTCCTGTTGTTGCAAAACTTGCAAAAGAAATGGGAATCCTCACCGTTGGTGTTGTTACAACTCCATTCGGTTTTGAGGGCAAGCGTCGTATGCAACAAGCTCAAGAGGGTATCAATGAACTTGCTTCAAATGTTGACTCTTTGATGGTTATTCCAAACGAAAACCTTAAGCTCGTTTCAAAGGAAAAGATTACTCTTCTTAATGCTTTTGAAATTGCCAATGATGTTCTTCGCCAAGGTGTTCAGAGTATTTCAGACCTCGTAAATGCAACAGGTCTTGTAAACTGTGACTTTGCCGATGTAACAGAAATTATGAAGGATGCCGGCTATGCTCATATGGGCGTTGGTCACGGCAAGGGCAAGGACAAGGCAGAGATGGCTGCACAGCAAGCTATTTCTTCACCACTTCTTCAGACATCTATCGATGGTGCTCGTGGCGTTCTTCTTAACATCACATGTTCAACTGATATCGGACTTGAAGAAATTGATGCGGCATCTAATGTTGTTATGGAAGCAGTTCATCCTGATTGCGAAATCATCTGGGGTGCTAACTTCGATGAGGATCTTGAGGACGAAATGATTATCACTGTTATCGCTACTCGCTTCGGTGAGGACGGTCCCGGTGCTCCAATCAAGTCAACAACAGCTTCAAAGCCTGTTGCTCCTCCAACAGAAATTCCTGCTGCTCCTGCAAGTTTCACTTCAAATGACGACGATTCATTCAACGACATCGTTTCATTCTTCAAGAAGTAATTATTGAAATTAATAAAGGACTGTTCCTCGTGATATGCACCCCAAAAGTTAGACACTTTTGGAGGTGCATATTTTTATGGGTAAA
>OLFX01000228.1_pt1 | contig 97648 bp, 71 predicted proteins | sample 1605091 | NCBI WGS metagenome assembly OLFX01 (sample SAMEA3888906, study PRJEB22519) | human gut metagenome | biome: human gut; feature: human-associated habitat; material: faeces | place: Denmark | collected 2012 | reverse complement strand
TGGGTTGCCAGCGAAGATAGAACTTTCAATTAATAGCCATTTTTTGACTGCTTACGGGATAACCTTGGCAAAAGCCAAGGCTATTTACTTCACCAAATCCATATTAAATTTAAACATCCACTTTTTTTAGTTGCTGCAAATATAACTGATTAGTTTTGAAAAATAATATTTAATTGTATTTTTTATTCACTAATTCATTGAGCTGCACACTTCAGTTCATAATCTTTGCCAGCTTCCGTCATCAGATCATATTCATACGTACGGTATAAAACCGGCTGTTGCGGCGTGATTTCTTTCGAAATCAAAGGTTTTGTAATATCGGCAGGTACCAAGAACGAGTTCGGACAACTGCCTGTTGCAACCTGCAACCCATTACCTTTTAAAGGAACATAAGACCGAATACGAAGCACACCACCCAATCGTGAATGCACCATCGCTTTCTGTAATTGAGCACCTTTCCAATCCATGTCGACCACAAAACCACCACGCGCCACAAGTCCTTTTACATTTCCCTCGCTCCACTCTTCGGGCAAGGCAGGCAAAAGGTGAACGGCTCCATCGTGACTTTGCAATAACATTTCGGCTACACCAGCCGTATAACCAAAGTTTCCGTCAATTTGAAAAGGCGGATGAGCATCAAATAAATTGGGATACGTACGACCGTTGGGATGTTGCCTTGCAACGGCATCACTCGGAAGCAATGTCAGCATATTCTTAATGATGCGATACGCATGATTGCCGTCGAGCATGCGAGCCCAGAAGTTAATTTTCCAGCCGATGCTCCATCCGGTAGCCATATCTCCCCTTTGCAATAGAGTATTTCTCGCCGCCTGAAATAATTCAGGACTTACGTTAGGAGTGATTTGGTTGCTAGGATACAAACCATACAGATGAGAAATGTGACGATGATCGTCTTTGGGATCATCTGCATCGACTAACCATTCCTGTAATTGATTGTATTGCCCAATCTGCATAGGAGGCAGTTTGGCAATCACCTTCAGCAGAGAATCTTCGTAAGCTTTGCTACCGCCAAGAATTCGCGATACCAATAGCGTTGTATGTAAAGCATCAAAAGCTATTTGATTATCCATTGTACAACCGGCAGTTATAGTTGTTCCGGCCCCACGATAGCCGTGCTCGGGCGACATAGAAGGCGCCGTCACCAGCCAACCGTATGAAGGATGCTCCACTAAATGGCTCAAAAAGAAATCAGCGCTACCTTTAAATACCGGATAATATTGCTTCAAAAAATCTTTGTTGCCCGTAAACAGATAATGCTGCCACAAATGTTGCGTAAGCCATGCACCACCGTTAGGCCACATGCCAAAGAAAGCCCCGTCGACCGGGCCGCAAGCCCGCCACAAGTCCGTATTATGATGTGTAACCCAACCTTTTGCACCATAAAGAACTCGGGCGGTTTCACTACCTGCAACGGCCAGTTCGGCAATCATTTTAAAAAGAGGATCATGCGTTTCGCTTAGGTTTGTTACCTCCGCCGGCCAATAATTCATTTCCGCGTTGATGTTCACCGTATATTTACTATCCCACGGTGCATACGGACTATTGTTCCAAATTCCTTGTAAGTTAGCAGGCTGTCCACCCGGTTGAGAAGAAGAAATCAACAAATACCTTCCGTACTGAAACAGAAGAGTCGCCAGATTCAAATCATTCCCCTTGTGGAAATTCAACACGCGCGTATCCGTTTCCGCCAGCGACTGTTCCGTTGCGGGCAAAGAAAAAGAAACCCTGTCAAATTGCTTTTTATAAAGCGAAACATGCGCTGCCAATGATGTCTCGTAAGGCTTACGAACAGCAGCTTTCAAATAATTCTCAGCCCGTTTGGAAGCATCGGCACTCACATCACGGTAATTCACAAAGTTAGTAGCGGCCGATATATATATCGTAGCAGTCGTAGCATCCGTAATGACCAACTGCTTATCGGCCGTGTTCTGCATACCGTCTGTTTTAACCTCAACCCGGCATTCGGCATGCATTGCGGCAGGAATCCCCTCATGTTCTGCTCCCTCACATCGAACCAACAGCTTGCGCCCCTTCACCGTTACGGCCGATTTCAAAGGAGAATCGTAAGAAAGAGAAAAACTCAACGCCTTTGATTTATCTGCTTCCAGACGAACCATGATCACATTATCCGAGAATGAAGAAAACACCGTACGAGTATAATTAACCCCATTCACTTCATAGCGAACAGTAGCTGTGGCATTCTCCAGATTTAAATCCCGGTAATAGTTACGAGCCTGCTCATGTCCGGGCTGATGAATAAAGAGACTGCCCAAAGTCAGGTAGCGCATTCCGTGTTGTGGAGTGAAGAAATTCTCATCAATCACCTTTTGCGCCTCAACAAATTTATTTTGGAAAACGAGTTCGCGCACTTTAGGAAGCGCCTCACGTCCTTTCGGATTATTGTTATTGTAAGGTCCGCCCGACCAAAACGTCTCCTCGTTCAACTGAAGTTCCTCACGCGAGGTACCCCCGAAAACCATCACCCCTAAACGAGAATTCCCTAAAGGAAGAGCTTCAGTCCAATGTTGTGCCGGTTTGCTGTACCATAATTTTAAATTCTGTGCCTGAGCGGCAAAAGCCAAAAACAACAAAAAGACGATTACATGTATTTTTCTCATGATTTTAATGATAACAAGATTATAAAGTGGTACAAATATAGGGATTTATCATCCACATCATAAAAGAGTTCTGTTACATATACCTTAGTCTGTGTTACACAGAACCAATAAATAAACTAGGAGAACCGCAATAAGTCAGCACCAATTGATGCATAGCCCGCGTTACACCTGATAGTCAAGCAATTGCGCCCGGTCGTCAGGGTGAATTCTTTCCTCCAGCAAGTCACCTTCCTGCCGGATGTTGCTGATGCATTGCGGATCGTATCCAAAGAGCTGCGAAAGGTTTTCGGACGCAAAGTCATATCTTCCTTTAAAAACATCAACCGTAAAAATGCAACTCCTACTCATTTGTGCAAATGATTGAATCACCTCTCTCTTAGCGTTCCAAAAGTCATAATCCACATCGAGACTGCTAATGCGCTGCCTCGACCATAATTCTTGAGGAGTTGTGTTCTTTACAGTTATTGTCGGATTCATGTTCTTTTTATATGTCTGACTTTTATTCTTGGCACACAGTGTCAAATCACTATTAAACATGTATTGCAAAACTACATCATTTGATTGAAAAAAAACTATCTTTGGACGTCAAAAACAAAGAATCATCTTTATGGAAACACAAATATTATTAAGAGATCCCGATATATTTCCTTCCGAGGAAGTATTGCGAAACGCTTTAGGCGAAACAAATTACAATTTATTTCAGGGATTCGTTCAAAACATCACCTCTCCAACTAGCGGCTTAGCCATGGAATGGCGATACTATAACGACGGAAAAGCATGGCTTTGCAAGGTGGTTAACAAGAAGAAGACCGTTTTTTGGCCTTCCATTTGGGAACACTATTTCAAAACCAGCTTTTATTTCACTGAAAAACACTTGGAAAGCATCGATGCGCTAAGTATTGCCGACTCTCTCAAACAGCAACTGGCACAAGCCAAAAGCATAGGGAAATTAATTCCTCTGATTATTGATGTGCATAACGATGAAGCAATGACCGATTTACTGACCTTGGTTCATTTCAAGAAGAGCTTAAAATAAATCAATAATCCTTTCTTATTTTTATTTACTACCGGCACGAACCAGTTCCACGGCTTCTTTACCGGTTAGGTGTTCTATGTCGAGTTTGATCACGCACATGTGATGAAATCCTTTTTCTATCTCCTTCAAACGCCCTTCTTCCTGTGCCGGAGAATATTTTTCGGCCAGTAGTTCAATGGCTGTTCGTTTTTCAACATCGTCATTCACCATGCTTATTTTTCCAAAGGCAATGGCGCTTCTGAAATACGTGGTGTACTCTTCGGGCACAATCTGGTCTTGCTCAATGACACAAAAAGAGGCTTTGCTGTTTTGAGCAATGGCATCGACCTTGTGACCGGCCAGCGCACTGTGAAAGTATAGGGTATTTTCGTGATACACATAGCTAATGGGCACTGCATACGGGTAATCGTTATCACCCAAGAGTGCCAGCACTCCGGATGTCATGCGGTTTAGTACGGCTATTGTGTCGGCAGTCGACAACAACTGTTTCTTACGGCGCATCTCTCTGAACATATATTCTATTTTAAAATGAAACAATCTCTAGACCAACCATCTGATTTAAATTCCCGGCAAAGATACAATCTCTTCTTTTACCCAGCACTTCCTATTTAAAAATAAAGCATTCCCTACCCTCTCTTTTAGCACAAACTAAGTTGATTGCTCCTTATAATTAGTTCGTCACAGGTATGGAAACCATTCGTCACAGCATGCGGTGCCTTACGTCCCCGCTAGCGGTGCCATTCGTCACGGGTAGCAGGGACGAACTGTCAATAAAGGAGAAATCACTTAGTTTGCATGAGAAAATGAATAAGCACAGCGTGAACGAAGAGATAAAGTGTCTGATGGGATAAAAAAGGCAGGATGTTACATGTACAAACATATCCGTATCATTCAAAAGGGGTTTATGAATCACAAAGAACCTATATTTGTTCCAGTGAACCATAAACATAATATTTTATGAAACGAATCAACTTATTTCTAGTCAATGCCATACTCATATTGATGAGTTGCAGTGCACAAAACAGTCTTCCTGTATTTAAAAACACAGGCAATCCTTTAATTAAAAACAAATTTACGGCAGATCCTGCCCCGATGGTACACAACGGGCGACTCTATTTATACGTAGGGCACGATGAGTATAGGGACGGACAAGATACGGCCTCGGGCGGACAGGAGTTTAACATTACCGAATGGCTTTGTTATTCAACAGACGATATGCAAAACTGGACGGACCACGGATCGGTTTTGAAGCCGACAGATTTTAAGTGGGCAGTGGGCGAAGCTTGGGCGTCGCAGGTAGTGGAGAGAAACGGTAAGTTCTATTATTATACAACCGTTCAGGCAGGTGCTCCTTATAACAGTAAAACGGTTGGAGTTGCAGTGAGCGATAGTCCTACCGGTCCTTTTGTTGATGCCATTGGCAAGCCTTTGGTGACCGATGATATGACTTCAAACGGTGCACGCGGCTGGTGGAATGATATTGATCCTACCGTACTGATTGATGATGACGGGCAAGCGTGGTTATGCTGGGGCAACGGAACTTGTTTTCTTGCCAAATTAAAAAGCAACATGATTGAGCTGGATGGTGATATTGAGGTGATTAATGTGCCCAGATATGTTGAGGGACCGTGGTTGCACAAACGTGGCGACATGTATTACCTCACTTACGCTTCAATGGGAAAAGGCAAGGAAACCATTGCTTATGCTACGGCTTCTTCCATGAAAGGCCCGTGGACTCCACAAGGTGAGCTGACCGGAATGGCTGAAAACAGCTTTACAATTCACCCGGGAATCATTGAATTTAATAAGAAATGGTATTTGTTTTATCACAATGCTACGTTGACCATTAACGGACGTGCCGGAGCAATAGGAAGGCGCAGTGTGTGTGTGGATGAATTGCAGTATGCACCCGATGGTAAGATGATTTATGTAAATCAAACCAAAGAGGGTGTAGCCAAGAAGTAACGATCACTATTTGTTATATATAGATTAAGAGGTGGGCAAATGCTCACCTCTTAATCAATAAACTCATTGGGGGAAAATAATGCGGTAGTTTCCACTCAAATGCATGAAAGCAAACAAACGTAACAAACCATCGTAGTAGGCATCAAAATACCCGTCTTCGTAAGGTTCATGTTTAGCATTCCACAATTTATCAACAAACTCATAACTCTTTGTGTGCGTAGTAACCAGCGAAGCTGCTGCGGCAGTGGCAACCAGTCCCAGAGAATGTCTTAACTGTTTATACCCTCCTGCGTCTAGTATTTCTGCAACAGTTGTCCCGTCTACATTGTATTGATCTACAAATGTATCAATACCTTGACTGTACAAGAAGTTCTGTATTTTATTGCCGTAACCCTGCTGCCATTCTTTATCTGCACAAGCCCACGAATAATCCAAGGCGATGTTCATCGGAACACGCCACGAGTCAAAGCGGAAAGCATCGCCTATAATTCCGCGTTTCATGTTAAGAAGGCTGCCATCGTAGTTATTGTAATCGGGATTGAGTCCCGTTACCGGATGAATACTTTTATGCAAATATTCTCGGCTACGCGCGGCACATTCTCTCCAGAAGTCGGCTCTTCCGTCGTTTGCCCAGCGGGCCCACACTTCATAAAAGGCAGGAACGTGATAAGAAGGGTCGGTAAATCGTCCTCCAAAAGTATCGGGAACAAAGGTTATTAACTTGTGCTCCATATTAATAAGAGGCATAACCCGATTGGTTCCGTCTTTCTTCATGGAACAGTTGAGGATGTGTTGTGCCTCTCCTAGGTAATTAATGTCCGAGTCATTGCCCCAACTGTTGGAAGCGAAAATCAACGAAGTGACGTAATATAACTCGCCATCGGAAGCCGGTCCCTGAGCATTACGCGTGCCGTCGGTCTTGCAACTCCAGGCGAAATAGCCTTCGAGCGGACCTTCTTGGTGTTGCATATATTTTTTGCACCAACGCCACAAACGATCAAAAATATCTTTTCGGTTAAACTGTACGGCAATCATCAATCCGTAAGACATACCTTCGGTGCGCACATCGTGGTTTTTTATATCACTAATGTAGGCCATTGAATCATTTGTCTCAAAATAAACTTTATTGGGCCCGTAAAAAATGTCATTGAAAACCGACTTTAATTTGGCATCAATATCGGCTTGTGTGTATCCGGCCTCAGCAAATAAATTTCGGTATTTACGGGTTTCGAAGGCTCCCTGCTCCCAAGGTTTTATGGAAGCCCTGCTTTGTACGGCAAAATCACCGGCGTTTTGACCAAAGCGCATCCAGTCTATTTCAACTTGTCCTTCTCCTTTCAAACTGACTGATAAGTCGTGCACGTTTCGTAAAGCAAGTTTTAGATCATACTCCTTTTCAATCCATCCGTCGGACTTCGGAACAACCAGACTGGCAAGCAATTTGGCAGCCTTATCTGCCGTTCTTATTTCAACCACACCCCCGGTAGAGGAGTTTACTCTCATTTGCATTTTCCGATAACCACCGTCGCCAAAGTCGACTCTGTTATATCGCAACCAAGCTCCGGGCTTAGTAAAGACGGCTTTCCATCCTTCAAATTTATTGTTTTCATCAACGAAAGCAATCGCTGCACCCTGGTTGCTGATTTGACTATACCTGTCTAATTGAATTTTACTGCTTGCAGTCGTGAGTCCCACTCCGCGTAAAGTAGGCACTACCTTCTTGATCGTTCCGTCTGCGTTGAAAGAAAGAGAATCAACGCGTACGGATCTATTCTTATCAAAAGCAGGAGAATAATCGTTGTGATGGTAAAACAAATACCATTGTTTGTTGTATTCTACTAAAGAATGATGATTGGTCCAGCAGCCCGTGGCCGACTGATCCATGATCAGCCCTTTGAATTCAAACGGTCCCATCGGACTGTCGCCCATGGCATAGGCCAACGTCTCGGTTTTATCTTGCACCCACGGGAAAGTGAAATAATACTTTCCGTTTCTTTCAAAGGCAAAAGGGCCTTCCATAAAACCTTCGGGCAAATTTTTAATCTGTACAGGTTCCGAAGCCAGTTCTGTCATGTTGCTCTTCAAGCGCGCAACATACATTCCTCTTCCTGACCAATAAATATAAGCCTCACCATTTTTATCAATCAGCACGCAAGGATCTATGCCATTTATGCCTTTAATAGGTTCAGCCAATGGGGTAAAAGGACCGGTAGGTTTATCGGCAACGGCTACGCCAACTTTGAACCCTCGCTGATTTTCTCCTTTAGGAGACGCTGGAAAATAGAAATAATATTTTCCGTTGGCAAAGACACAGTCGGGAGCCCACATGGAATATGATTCCGCATTCACCCAAGGAACATTTTCCTGACTAAGAATAACTCCGTGATCTTCCCAATCAACAAGATTGTTGGAAGAAAACACGTGATAATCTGCCATGCAAAACCATTCCTTTAACCGTTCAACGGGACTGGGAATGTCGTGCGACGGGTAAACATATACTTTTCCATCAAAAACTCTTGCCGTAGGGTCGGCCGAGAATTGATGCCGGATAATGGGATTCTGAGCTCCCGACAAATGAACCATCAGGCATAATACAAAGGTCAACCAAATTTTTCTAGTATTCATATTGAAGGTTTTTTATTTAAATAAAAGCGGAGCAAACTGATAAAGGCTTTCACGCCACACAGGCCATGTATGTCCTCCATTGGTTTCATAATACGTATATTTGATGCCAATCTTATCAAAACGTTCTCTCATGATCCGACAGTTTTCGTAAGCAATGTCTTCTTTCCCTCCCATGGATATCCAGAATTCTTTAAAACTAACATTATATTCATCCTTTTTTTCCTGAAGAAGTGAATAATATGTTTCCGTATCCATCTTCATTAAGCCGGGCATAGGAGCCTTTGCCCACCATCCGGAGCTAAAGACACCAACGTAAGCAAACAGTTCAGGATGAGGAATAACCGTATTTAATGTGTGAATACCTCCCATGGAAAGTCCGGCTAAAGCACGATGAGAGCGATCTTTCTTCACGCGATAGTTTTCTTCTACAAAAGGAATACAATCATTTAAAAGTTCCGCCGTGAAGTCTTGAGAATTACCATCGCACATTACAATGACCATAGGAACTGCTTTCTGTTGAGCAATAAGGTTGTCGAGAATGATATCGGTACGGCCTTGCAACACCCATCCTCTTTCATCTTCACCGCCACCGTGTTGAAGATACAGCACCGGATATTCCTTTTCGCTCTTTTCGTAGCAGTGCGGAGTATAAACAAACATGCATCTCCATGCATTGGCCGTTTTAGAAAAATATCTCTTCATACGAACTTCTCCGTGAGGTACATCGGCCAGTTCATATTGAAGCACATCTTTGGCATAAGGTATCTCTATGCCACTGGTGTGCATACTGCAACCATAGAAAGACTCACTGGAAGGATCGGCCACACGTACGCCATCAACAATGAGAAAGTAATAATGAAAGCCCGGGCCTAACGGTTCAGTGGTACCCAACCACTCACCTTTTTCGTTACGAACCAAATCGTATTTTTTGCCTAAATCAATTTGCACCAATTTAGCTTCAGGGGCTACTACTTTAAACTGAGCTCGATGATCCGGTGTAATCCGAGGGTATTGTGCACCTCTGACACAATACTCTGAACGTACACTCTCTGAAGTATCACTGTCAGAAACAGGTTGAGCCATAGCTATCATGACCACCGAGAGAAACGTTACTAAAAGAATTAATCTTTTTTCCATACTTAATTTTGAGTTTGGTATAATTTATAAAATAGACTGCATAACTATTTGCCGCTATTGTTTAGTAGATGATCTGCTGCATTCACCAAATAAATATAACTGGCCGCCAAATCGATAACGTATTCGTTTTCGCTCCACAAGAAGGGATAATCATCTCTATTTTCAGGAAAGTCGGGCTTTACAATACGTATTCCGGGCACAACTCCACCGGGAATAAAGGAATAATCGGCCCGGTTATTGCCGTACGCCACTTTCTTGGGCTGCGCTCCAACACCCGACACAAACGAAAGATTATGAAAAGGATGACATCCGAAAAGATAATCAAGGCTTCGGTAAATCAAATCTGGTTTAACGATATCAGGATATAGCAGATGAAGTTGGTAAGCGTTAATGGCTTCTTGAACAATTCCGTGATTTCCCGCCCAAGAGAAACGACTGATTTGAACTCCAAAGGGGTTTTCTTTATTTTGTTCTGTCACTTGTTTGACATACGCTTGCACCATAGGTTCCACCTGTTTCTTTATCTGATTATCCATAAAAGGTAATATTCTTGCAACAACAGAAACGTTTCTATCAAATTGCGTCAAAAGAATCGGGAACAGTTTCTGCATTCTGTTTTTATAGACAGTATCACCTACTGTACGCCAAAGCTCAAAAGCGGCTCTGCATTCCACGCTATTCATGAAATCAACACTATTAAAACTCCGCCCACCAAATTCAATCTTTTCGGGAGTGGGACGTGAATGTTCGTCTTTCCAAATAAACTGAGCGACTCTGGAGGCTTCCATGCTTAATTGTGGATTATACTCTTTCAAACTACGGGCTGCAGCTGCCAAAGAAATAGCTGTACCGTAATTCAGATACGGATTTCTATTAGTAAATGCCCAACGATCATCAAAGGTACCGCTGGTTGGTCCGTCGGTTTGCAAACTATCTAAATTGGCATTATACACCTTATTATCCGTTTTATTCACTGCATCACCCAAATGTCTGTACTGATACAAATGTGACTCGGTAATGCCGGGTATCGCATATCCTACAGCATTAACCTGTCCTATTAGTTGCAAAACTCCGTGTTCCAATTGCTGCAACAAATCAGGTTTACCATCGGGAACATGTATTTCTGTGTAACGGGTTTGTTGATTGATGCTTGTTTGATCACGAGAAACTCTAAAGTCTGACCAAAGATCTGCAAAAGTCTGAACAACAGATTGCTGAGAAGGTGTTTGGATGTCAAAGTCGCCCGCATCAAACCACCCTCCTACATTTAAACCTTCAATGTGTTCCAGCGGCTTATATTTATTGTCGGTAGTAGGTCCTTGGTGCCATCCATCCCAATGATTACGGTTAAGGGGTGCTTGCAAGGCATCGTCGAGATGTGGCGCTCCATGCCAGATTCGATAGGCTTCTCGAACACACATGTGATCCATTTGGACAGGAAAGAATACGTCTAACGTGGGGAACCATGCTTTTTGAAATACATTTTTTCCAATAGGAAAAGGAGCGGTACGCAGTTTATTATATTCCAAAACATAGATACCCGGTTCATTTATCGCAGTAAAATCAAATTGTTTATACTTATAACGGGTATAGATTCCCCAATCTGCAGGCATTGCCGATAATACCTTCGTCAGCCTTCCGTCGCTGCCTACTTTCAACAATGTTACTTCATGCAGTACTTCATCATTTTTATCCAGTTCAATTACAGCCATCTTCTTTTGAGCCGGATGATATCCCACCTGAGAATAAGCAACAAGCGGTTTGCGTATCCACTGGGTATCCGTTTCAGCTTGAATAAACCATTCGGCAATTTTTCCCGTCTTCTTTCCCGGAAGCAATGTTCGAACCACAAAATTTCCATTTTGTTGTTTGTTGCGTCCATCAAACAACATGAGACTATTACCATCTGTTGTACGTATAGACACGTGTTTTTCAGGATCATCGGGCGCTATTTCTATTTTGCGACCGGTTGCTATCGGTTCCGGCTCCACAATTCCTTGAATAGTGGTCATGAAATCTGCCGGAGAAGTTGGAAACAAACCGTGTATGTCATCAAGTATGTATGAGTGTCCCCAAAACACTGGAGGCACAAATTCGAGATTAAGTCCGGCAATGCCACACAATTTATCAGGTAATGCTTTCTCCGTATATACGCTAAGATATAGGCCTCCATCCTTAGCTTCTGCAACCAATGTATAGTCAAATGCATACTCCGGGTAGCTTAACGAAACCTCAATTCTCTTATTTTTTTGATCAACCTTACGATCAATGAATCGAGGCAGCTTATCCCATTGTCCGGGAGTGGGGTTCAATCGCACGTCACCATTCGTTGCGGTACGAATTCCATGATGTATGATCTCAACAGCACTGATTTTCGAATCATCGAAAGTAGCATCATATATGTTACTGAAAACAAAATAGTTTAATCCACGCGTCTCAAAATAGTCAGAATCATTCACTATCAAGTGATTTTCCTTCATGTAGACTGTCTCTTTCTGAAATCCACTTAATACTATGTAACCAATAAATCCGATAGTAAAAAGACTTATTTGACATCTGTTGATCTTCATATTAGATTAAGTATTACCCGTTGGCGGAATTAATTCACTAAAAAATGTCAGGAAATAAGTTGTGCATATCATTGATTATTAGTATTTTAATGGTGATCAAACTATTAATATACAGCTCAATTATGCACAACTTATATGCAATATTCGCTAAATTTCTTGATATATGCAAGATGTTTTCTGCTGATTTAGTAAACGAAAAAGGGAATATACCTCGCAGAGGAGTCGTCCCGAAGTTCTCTGACTTAGAAGTGATCAGTTTAAGCCTTGCTGCCGAATCAATAGGTATAGATAGTGAAAGCTTTTTGTTTTCTAAATTAAATGAATACAAAGATGATTTTTCTTCTCTCATATCCCGTCGTCAATATAATGATCGCAGGAAGCTCACTATCGGCTTATGTAATCAGGTGCGTGAAAGAATTGCATCAAAAGTTGATGGTGGAGAAGATATTTTCTGTATTGATTCTATGCCAATTGAAGTCTGTCGTCCCATAAGGTCAAAACGTTGTAAAATGGGAAAGAATAATTATGATAAAGCTCCCAATTATGGCTATTGTGCTTCACAGGGTAAACATTATTACGGATATAAATTACATTCTCTCTGTGGGTTGAGCGGTGTCATACACTCTTTTGACCTGACAAAGGCGAGTGTTCACGACATTCATTATTTGAAAGACGTAAAGTGTAACTTTCAGAATTGCACCATCATCGGTGATCGTGGATATATTGGAGCAGCCATACAACTTGATTTATTTGAAAAAGCTAATATCAAGTTGGAAGTTCCATATCGGTCGAATCAAAAAGATTGGAAACCTGTATTTAGTCCATTTGCTAAAGCAAGGAAAAGGGTTGAAACGCTTTTTGCACAATTATGCGATCAATTTATGATAATCAGAAATTACGCAAAACAAACAGAAGGATTGTTTACCAGAATTACGGGGAAAATTAGTGCACTTACAATCCTTCAATATATAAACAAGATTAATAACAAACCCATTGGACAAATTAAATATGCACTAATTTAATTCCGCCAACGGGTAGAATAATATCTGGAGACAATTCTAAAGTAAGATAATTCATCTTTTATAGATTGACAACAGAACATAGTAACCCACTGATATTTAGCAGAATTGCCAAACGTCAGTGGGTTTATTGTTCCCTAATTGTGTACCATCAGCCATGATGGGAACAACAGATGATTAAATCCAGTGGTAGTGTTTGCAGATGGAAAGGATGATAACACTACCAACAATCACGATGCCCATACCGAAGAAAAACCAAACAAACCACTGCGCATAGTGACCAAGGTATGTTCCATCGTATTCTTTGAATCTTGCAGTTGATCTTTTGCGTTCATCAACAAGCATTTCATCAACCTCCCGAATATGCTTCTGCTCTCGTTGGGTCTGTTGAAGATGCTCCTTGTCGAACGTAGCCTGTATTCTCTTCCAGTCTGCATCAGCAACGTGAACTGAAACATTCAGCTTGTCAGGAGCCTCCTTCTGAATCTTGTCAAGAGTTTCATTGATGGAATCAACCTTCTTGCTGATTTCGGCAACCAGTGCACCAATCTTGACTTCCTGACGTTGAAAGTCATGAACAGCAGTTTCATGCATCAGCATGGCATTGATGAGATGTGATGTTGCCAGCTCGATATTCTCATTCAGTTTCTTCAATTCCGGCACACGATCAACAATGCTCTGTTCGGTCTGCTGACCCTCAATATCTTCCTCGACTTCATCCATCATGGAACTGAAGTCGGGCTTATCCTCTCTGCCTTTACTTTTTCTTATCATAGACTTATAGCTTTATCGGTGATAACCACGACGTGGTTTTGGCATTGGTCTGCACATAGAATGGGACATCTGGAGGCAACGGCGAGCATACTCCCGATCGTCCTCGTCATCCTTCTTGCTCCATCCAGACTGTGGTGAACCGCCACCACCGCCACAAGATTCGGACATGGATGTTGCGGCATCCACATAGCCAACAAAGAGCAACATGGCAACATGAGCCACGTCCTCGACAGTTGCAAGATCGTTGTTCTCTGGTAGCTGAGCCTCGTTGAAGAACACGTCCTTGACAGCGTTAGGAATCCAGATACTCTTGATACCATTGCCTGTATCAATGTTGAATACCGTGTTGACAGGTTCTGGCTTCGGCTGAACTCTGGTCTGGGTATAAGTTGGAGTTTGAGCCACAGGATGGACTGGCTTAGCCGTTGGAGTAACGACTGGTGCAACTGGCTTTTCCTTGACCTGGACTGGTGTCGGATGGAGTTTCTTCCATGTGGCTTCAAGCTGTGATACCATGTATCTTCGACCTATCTCAGAAGCCTTGAATACAGAGGCATTCTTGTCGATGGTATAGCCAACAAGCTTGTTCTGCTTGTCATACTTCGGATTCACCTCATAGCCCTTGAATCTCAGCATATCAAAGTATCTGTCAACATTAAATCTATCCATCTTTTTGAGGGTGTATTCGCAGAAATCCGCAATATCCTTCTTGCGCATTTCTCGTATCTCCTTGGGTTGTCTCCACCCATGTCTCATGTTGATGATTTCCGCAGCCATCATAGCACGTTCGTGAATATCATGAACGTCATTGGTATTGCCATCCAGATCAACACGACAGCAGTCAATATGAAGGTGGAGTGTTCCAGACTTGGAGTCCCTGTGAAGGGCACCCACATTCATTGAATTACGGAAATTGGTCTTGACCTCCTTCTTCATGCCCTTGGGTATGAGTCCGACAGAATCAAGAATATGCAGTGCTTCATCCTGAAGGTCTGCCCAGTCTTCCATCGTGAAGTTGGCAGACTCTTCCTTTGATGGGGAAATGACGAAAGATGTCATGAACCTTTCCAGTTTGCGTCCTTTCGTTCTCTCACCTTCAAACAGCTGACAGTGATGCTTCATCATATACCAGATAGATGTCCGTGTGTATTCATATCGTCATCCGGTTTGTTCGGAAAGAAAAACGGCAACGCATTATAAAGGTACTCCGCCATAGGCCGGTATTCGTGCCGTGCGCCCTCTTTCTCGTGGAAAGTGAGATTGGAGAGCGGAAACACATCCGTAAGCCTTGCCATCGCTTCGACCTGAACCAGTGTCTCCCGATAGGCCGAATCGTCCGTTCCGCTCGCCGCCCAAATATAAAACCCATCGCCGGCGTAAGGCGACCGGCTAACGATATCCGCCAGATAGCGTGCCGTTTCGTCGGGCGGTTCATGCCGGCGAATCGTCCCAGCGACCAACAATCGGCACTGACCGGCATGAAGTATTTGAAACAGGAGAGCGTATGTTCCAGCGCATACCAGGTCGTAACGGCTCCCATCGAAAAACCGCCGATGGCACGATGCCCGCGCGAAGCCTCCAAGCCTGCTGCATTCGTACTTTCAGCGTAGGTACGGTAGCGGCTCTCCACAATGGGAATCAAGTCGTTTACAAGCTCCTGTGGCAGGGCTTCGCAATACGGGTCGGCATCGGCATAATTAGCGGTCGGCTGCCCGTAGTTATAGCTCGGCGACACGACGATGGTCGGAGCCATGTCCCCGTTCTCGGTCATGTGGTCGAGCAGTTTGCGCAACAGTCCGTTTTCCGCCTCGAATGTCGTTGCCGCCGTACCGTAGTGTCCGTGTACGAAGTAAAGCACATTATAGCGCCGGTCGGTGTGCTGGTCGTAACCGTATGGCAGATAGACGTATGCCGCATTCGTGCGTGCCGCACCCGTGCCTTCTGCATAGTCGCGCGTATCGTAGTCGATACGCACGACTTCGCCCCGATGCTCCGCCTCCTGCCCGTAAGAGGACGGGGCGGGAGTAGTCTTGTTTATCAATACCGCATAATCCTGCGGACGGTCGGGCGTGACGGGTTCTTCCTGCTCCTGATCCGGTGGCAATATCGGTTCGTTCCCTTCGCTGTCCGAACAGGAGGCCATGCACAGACAGCAAAACAATATGGTTTGCAACATTATCTTTTTCATTTGTGTAGCTTCTTATGAAATTTATACCGCAACCACATAACGCCGTGTTCCCGCTGCTCTGCGGAGAGCAATTGCAGGCTTTGTCCCGCAGCCGGGTAATCGGTTGCGCCGCCGACGTACTCGAAGATAGAAGGCACACCCGAAAGACCGTCGATGCCCGGATAAACGACCAGACTCAGTTCATCGACCAATCCCTCCGCGAGTAATGCTCCGTTCAATATGCCGCCGCCCTGCACCGATATGCAGCGGATACCGAACTCTTGGCCTACGGCTTCAAGCCCGGCTTGAAGGTCGGCCGCGTCGCTGACGATGACATAAGAAATCTGCTTCTCGCGCAGGTGGGCGAGGTACTCCTCCGTTGCATTCCGCCCCACGATGACGAGCATGTTGTCACCCCTCAAGACCGAAGAGGTGAAGAAAATGTCAGCCTCCGGGTCGGCCACGATGAACATCCGCTCCGAGCGGCGTTTGCCGACGAACACGGCAGGAGAATCCGACGACACGGCATGTCCGTCGATTCCCCATTTATAGGAAAATGCGGCACGGAGGGTATTCTTTCCGAACATCCACGCATCCGTGCCCAATTCGCGCCCGACGGCGGCATAGACCTGCAACAAATCCGATGCGGGCGTACCGTCGAACGGCTCCGTCCAACGATTGTTGAGCAATCGCCCATCAACGGAACTCATGATATGACAGATTATTTTCGGTTTCATAACTTATTGCTTTATGGGTGAACCGCCGAACACTTCGCTCATCGGCATTGTTGCGAGGGCATCGTCGATAGCCTGCACCTGTCCGGAAGTCAAATGAATATCAGCTGCTCCGATATTCTCTTTCAACCGGCACAGATGTCGCGTGCCGGGAATAGGGACAATCCACGGTTTTTTGTTCATCATCCACGCCAACGCAATCTGCGACGGCGTGGCGTGATGTTCCTCTGCCAGATTACCGACCAGTGCAAAGAGCGAACGATTCCGCTCGAAACTCTCCGGACGGAACTGCGGCATCGAAGCCCGGTAATCGGTTGCTGGATCGAATGTTGTGTCTGCCGTATAGCAGTCGGTCAGCAGCCCGTTCGCCAGCGGTGAGAAGGCCACGAAGCCTACACCCAGCTCTTCGAGCACAGGAAACAACGCTTCGTGCCGGCGCGCCATCATCGAATAGCGGTTCTGCACGGCCGTGACAGGACAGACCTTATGGGCGCGGCGCAGATATTCTTCGGTCGCCTCCGAAATGCCCCAATGCAGGATTTTGCCCTCACGGATAAGCGATGCCATCGTGTCCGCCACCTCCTCCGGTGCGACCTTCGGGTCAATACGGTGCTGGTAGTAAAGGTCTATGCGGTCGGTGTGCAGGCGGCGGAGCGATTCCTCCACCGAACGGCGGATGGTCGCAGGCCGCGAATCGGGAATCAAGGCGTGCGGTCCCGCTGCATGGGGCGCATCGAACGTCAGTCCGAACTTCGTGGCGAGAACGATACGGTCGCGCAGCGGTCGGAGTGCCCCGCCCAACAGCTCCTCGTTGTCGTGCGGACGGTCTGCCGTACCATAAACCTCGGCCGTATCGAAAAAGGTGTAACCCATCTCCACCGCATCGGAGAGCAGTTCCGCCATTTCTCGTTTATCGGCAGGTGCGCCGTAGGCATGGCTCATCCCCATACAACCCAAACCGACGGAAGAAACTCTCAATCCGCTTAATCCCAATGTTCTGTAATACATTTTTCTTTCCTCCTTTTTACTTTCTTTCTTGATTATCGGATTAACGAGTTTATGATATCAAATACTTCCTCTTTGCTCAATTCCGTATGGCATGGAATGGCATCCACTTGTTCACGGGTAATCTGACCGTTGTAGTACATCTCCACTCCAAGACCGGAAAATAATTCAGCCAATTTTCGGGACGAATCCTCGATAGATGAATCGAAACCAAAGGCGTCGAGGTAATATTTTCCGACCTCTTCCGGATGATGCTTTCCCATAGCACAGAGGAATTTTGGGAAAATGGATGTCAGGCTTCTGCGATACGAACTGCCGAATAATTTTTCCGGCAGGAATTCCAGTTCGTAGATGTCGTAAGCGAAGGTTTCCTCTTTCCCGATGCCTAAACGGGATGAAGTGGAAAGCGAGGCTCCCATCATGATGGTTCCCCTTGCATCGAGGTCGTCCGGATGCTGTTGTAATATTTTGGTTGCTTCGAGAACATTTTTGATATAAGATATTCCGGCATCGTAAGACATTTTGTTTTTGTCGCCAAGCACACAGGCAGAGAGCTGTACCACCGTGGCCAATCCGGTATAGGTCGTCATCTCCTTATTCAAGGTCAGGGAATATTTGGGACAAAGAACGGCATAGTCGGCAGGTATGCCGTAGGCTGTTCCGAAATCCCCGGTTCTCGAATCGACCGCTACCGCACCCAACCCGTTCTCGGAACCGCTGGACGGATAGGTCGGAATCAACACAAGCGGAAGCCGTTCCAATCCGTAGGATGTTTTTCCTTTCACGTAGTCCCAAAGGTCGGACTCGTGATAAAAACCGAAAGCCATCAATTTGGCACTGTCCATCACGCTCGCTCCACCGACTCCTATAATCATCGTGATGCCGTTTGTTTTGGCAACCCGGATGCCTTCCTGTATTTTGGCGAACTCGCGTGAAGAACCTCCGTATTCCACAAAAGGGATATCGGCTTCATTTAGGGATTGTATAATGTCGTCATAACAGCCGTTTCGTTTTACAGAGCCGCCGCCGTAAACGAACATGACCTTGTGCCCTTTGGTTATTTCGACGACGGCTGTCCGTATGTCATTACGAAACAATAGTTTCGTGTCGTTTCTGAAAATAAAATCTTTCATTTGTTCAATTCTTCAGTAGTTTATTAATACATACCCATCCGCCGAATACCTGTAAAAGCATTCCCGGAACGCCGATGCGGAAGTCCTGCACCGCCAGATAGAAATCCCCTTTCAGGGCCCATTCTCCGAGCGTTCCGACAATTTGATAGGCCAGTACGACGGAGAGCAGTATCCACGCGGTCACTTTTCTAAAACGTGCCGCCGCCAATCCTGCGAAAAGAGCGAGCAGGATGGATTTCAGCAGGATAGACGGAAGTGATGCCAACATAGGCATACCGAACAGGAACGAATTGACTGTCGGAGACAAGACGGCTGTCAGCAGCCCGACCTTCCATCCGTACTTGTATGCCCCGACAAGCGTAAAGAAATAAATCGGCAGCCAGGTTATTCCCCCTTGCGGTATGAGATGAAAAATTTGAGGCAATGCGATATTGCCCAATACGAATAACGAGGCTGCCAGATAGGTCTTGGCATCGCTATATGCCAGTGAGTATAATTTTACGGTTGTTTCCATGATGCTTCTTATATGATTCTATTTTTAAGTTGGTATTTTTGTAACGAACTCTCTGATAAGCGGAAGGCATTGGGCGGCAGTCACACAATCCTTGCACAAAGCCTCTACTGGACAGAGGCCGTCTCCTTTGCGGTTGATGATATAAGGGACTTTCTCGGCGAAACGGAGCGATATACCGGAATCTTCAAGCAGTCCGAGGGCGGACGTACTGATGACACCGGCGAAAAGTTCTCGGACGCCGCCCAGTATCAGCAATGCGGCAGCCCCTTTGCCGACCACTTTGTCCGCCACGGACGCACCCCGAAGCCAATCGGGGTGTTCCGTCAGGAGACCATACAAGTCGGATATGCCTCGACCGTCGAATGTGCGGATTCCGTCACCGGCTACCACCAAGGAATGGTTCCCGTCTTGCAGTATCCGAACCAGTTCGTCCATCATCATCCGATTTCCTGTTTCAGCCGTTCCACGTATGCGTCTATCCGATGCAGTTCCTTCGGGATATCGATACGCTGCGGACAGTGGACGCTGCACTGGTTGCAGCCGATGCACCGGCTCGCCTGACGCAATTTCGGGACACTGCGGTCGTAGCCCACGAGAAAGGCCCGGCGTGCTTTCTTGTAATTCTCCTCTTGCATGCTTTCCGGGATGTTCCCCTCATTCAGACATTTGTTGTAATGGAGCAGAATGGCCGGAATGTCCAGACCATACGGGCAGGGCATACAATATTTGCAGTCGTTGCAGGGAATCGTGTCGAACTGCATCATCCGTGTAGCCGTCTCTTGCAGGAACTTGAAATCCTCCTCCGTCAGCGGCTTCAATGGAGCGTAGGTGCGCAGGTTGTCCTGCAAATGCTCCATACGGGTCATGCCGCTCAACACGGTATGCACGCCCGGCAGGCTGCCGGCAAAACGGAACGCCCACGAAGCCACGCTCATCTCCGGCTCGCGCTGCTTGAGGCGGGCCACAATGGTGCTCGGCACGTTGGAGAGCCGACCGCCCAACAACGGTTCCATGATGACAGCCGGAATACCGCGCTTTTCCAGTTCGCCATACAGGTATTCGGCATCTGTATTCCGAGGATTGATCTGCTTGGCGTACTTCCAGTCCAGATAATTCAACTGGATCTGCACGAAGTCCCACTTGTATTCATCGTGCCGGGAGAGCAGATAATCGAATACCCGGACATCTCCGTGATACGAAAAACCGAGATTGCGGATACGTCCCGCCTTGCGCTCCTCCAGCAGAAAGTCGAGGATACCGTTATTCATGTAGCGGTTTTCAAACTCCTCCATGCCGCCACCCATACCCACGCCATGCAATAGCAGATAGTCTATATAATCCACCTGCAACTCTTTCAGCGAATTACGGTACATGGCGATGGAGGCTTCCCGGCTCCACGTGGCCGGGGAGAAATTGGACAGCTTGGTGGCGATGAAATACTTGTCGCGCGGATGACGGCTCAGCGCAATACCGGTGGCGTGTTCCGACTTGCCCCGGCAATAGGCGGGCGACGTGTCGAAATAGTTCACTCCGTGGGCGATGGCATAGTCCACCAGCTCGTTTACCATCTCCTGGTCTATCTCCTCATTTCCTTCGCGGGCACTACGGCCGCCGACAGACGGCAGGCGCATCATGCCGAAACCCAGCAACGACACCTTGTCGCCCGATGTCGGATTCGTCCGGTAAGTCATCCGGTCCGTAGGGATTTCTCCGGCTGCTGCCGTCGATGTCCCGTCTTTCCCGCCACCCACGCACGCTGACAGTCCGGTCGTGGCCACTCCGGCGGCTCCTATGGTTTTCAGAAAATCCCGGCGGGACAAGACTTTCTTCTTGTTATCTTGATTGCTCATATTCTTCCTGCTTATAAAGTTTTACATCACGCTGTGCATCGTGTGTCCCTCCACATAGATGGCACTGAACGGACGTGCCGGACACAGATTCTCGCACGCGCCGCACCCGATACACCTCTCGGCATTCACAACGGGGATTCTGACTGAGTTCGGATCACCATTGTCGGACGGAACCATCAGTATCGCCCCCGAAGGACAATGACGGGCACAGTTGCCGCACTCCACGCCGTCGGTCAGCGGAATGCAATTTTTCCTGATCCATACGGCATGGCCGATACGGGTGGATGATTTCTCCTCAATGGTAATCGGACGGATTGCCCCAGCCGGACACACATCGGAACAGCGCGTACACTCCGGACGGCAATATCCCCGTTCGTAGAACACTTCGGGCTGCATCAGCCTTGCCGGTTCGGTTGAAGGTCGGAGTACGTTGTTGGGACAGGCCGACACGCAAAGCTGGCAGGCCGTACAATGCCGGGCAAAATGGCGTGCGCTCCATGCACCCGGCGGTACAATCGGTGTGGCACGTACCGGTATCTTTTTGTCCTCGATGACCGCCAGTCCGCCGTCCACTTTCTTTTCCTGCGCTTTTACCACAGACGTGGCGGCAAGCACGGCTGTTGCCGAAAGGAAACTGCGGCGGGCGGTGTCTATCTGTTCGGAAGTTACAGTTTGTGCCGGTTTGTCGGTTGCCGTCTTATTCGTTTTCTTCCAGCGGTATTCCAACCGAAGCGCATCGTGTTTGCAGGTGTCTATACAATCCATGCACGCTACGCAACGGCTGTAATCGATGCGATGGTTCTTGTAGTCGATGCAGGCAGCCTTGCATCCACGGGAACACAAACTGCAATTCTTGCATTTCTCCGCATCGATCACTGGACGGAACAGCGAGAAACGGGAGAAAAATCCCAGTACCGTTCCCACCGGACAAACCGTGTTGCAGTAAGTACGCCCGTTCCGCCATGCAAGAATAATCAACACGACGAACGTAACGGCGGCAATAAGGAATGTAGGCAGACTTTTCAGCCAGACCTCCGTTTCATAAAAGGCATAGCTGTCCGCACGCTCGGCAAAGTAGGCAAGCAGGTTGTTTCCCCACCGGTACACTGGAGCAAACAGGTTGGTGGCGATACGCCCGTAGGAGCTGTAAGGAGCCAGCAAGGCCACGAACGAACCGACACCGGCTATCAATGCAATGACGAACAGTCCTAATACCCCGTAACGCAGCCACTTGACTTCCGGAGAATAGGAAAAACGGTACTTTTTCTTTTTGCGCCGTCCGCTTATCCACGACACAATGTCCTGCATCACGCCCAACGGACAGATGACCGAGCAATAGACACGACCCGCAAGCAGCGTCAATAGCACCAGCAGAGCGACAACGCCTGCATTTACCGCAAGCAATGCAGGTAGGAACTGTACTTTTGCCGTCCAGCCCAGCCACGCATGAATCGTTCCCGTAAAATCGAGGAACAAAGCCGTGACTGCCACAAAGAACAGCACGGCAAGCGTCAATCTTATTTTTCTCAACATATCGTCTTCGCTTTATCGGATGGGTTACAACTTCTGATTGTTTGCCAGCTTCAGATCCATCAGCGAGATGTGCTCGTTGCGGTAACGGGCATTCGGGTTCACCTCCGTTCCATCGGGGAAAGAGCCGTCTTCCGACTTGCGGAACTGTATCGCTTTCTGCGGGCAGTTCTGTATGCAGGCGAAACAGAACTCGCAGTCGCCGGACATCTTCACGCCCCTCGATGTCAGTTCGTAGTTGCCGCGCGGACACACGTAAGTACAGATACCGCAGTCGATACAGGCGTCGGTCACGGTAAAACACTTCTCGCTTTTCATCAAAAAGCCCACCTCCGGGTCGAGTTTCGTCCACTGCATGAATCCCCGGTGCATCCGGCGTTCCTCTTCCGTCACCGGTTCGTACCAACGCCGATGCACATTGATGTCAGCCGTTATTTTCTGCAAATTCTCCGGGATATGCTTGTCCATCTTGATTTGCTCGTTCATATCGAAATTGGGCAGCCAGTTATCCACCATGACGATGGTGTTGATGTAATCGAACGCATTTCCCGCTTTTCGGGATATGCCGTCCCAAATCTCCACCGCATCGCATTTTCTCGCACCGTATGTAAGTACGGCAAACTTGTATCCGGCTTTCAGCTTCGCTTTTTGGATGAACTGCCGGACCATATAGGGTGGCATGTGCCCATAGATGGGATAGACGATGCCGATTTCGTCTGCCTCGAAGTCATACTTTCCACGTTTCACCATCTGCGGAATGCTCAACAGTTCCGTATGCTCTTCGGCCAGTTGGCGGGCGATATGGAGGCTGTTGCCCGTTCCGGTGAAATAAAAGATAATGCGTTTGTTCTTTTTTCCCTCGCAGGATGCCAGTGAGAGCAAGCCCGAAGAAGCGACCGCTCCGCTAATTACGGCAGCTTCCATGCGCTTCAAAGCATCCCGGCGGGTGATTTTATTATCCTCATTCATATCTCTGATTCTTAAATATTATTGTAATCTATTGTCTGTTGCAAAGGTAGATGATACCCCCAAGAGCAGTCTTACAGAAATTACGGGACGTAATGCGATTTTTACGGTAGTTTTCTTTTCCCTGACATACAAAAGCCGTTCTCCCGGACGGGTATGTCGGAAGAACGGCCTGCATGGATTTACATTCCTATTCCGTCATCCCGATTTTCTTCAGCCAGTTCTGTATCCCGTCTTTGGAGCTGCTTACACGGTCGCGGGCAATGGCATAGCCATCAAGGACGGTCGCCCCTTTCTCCATCTCGCGGATAGTCTTGATAGCATCCGAGAAACGGCTGCCGCCATGCGTGCAGAACGGAACGACGGTCTTGCCACTGAAATCATACTCGTCAAAAAACGTATAGAGCGGTTGGGGCATATCGTACCACCAGTTGGGAAACCCGACGAACACGACATCGTACTCGTTCAGATTCTTGATATGGGTAGCCAATGCCGGACGGGCATCTTCGTCCGATTCCTTTTTGGCAGCGTCAATAAGTTCCTTATGCGTGCCGGGATAAGTATGTACCGTCTTTATCTCGAAAAGGTCGCCGCCGGTAGCCTCGCTGATGACTGTCGCCACATATTCGGTATTCCCTTGCAACTTGCCGTCCGATACCAGTCGGCTTGCCCCCGAAGAAGCATCCACGCCATCGGTTTCGGGCACGGAAAAATAAGCCACGAGAACTTTGCCCCCGATACGGGAAACCGTAGTTGGTATCGGCTGCTCGGACACGACCGCTTCGGAAGCATCCGTATTCTCTTGATCGGCAAAAGCGCAAAGGACAATAGCACATAAGGCAATTACCAACGTACCACCGATAAAATATCTCTTTTTCATTCTTATTCAGTATATTGATTTATAATATTACATCCGTTCCATCAACAGCTCGAAGATTTCATCTCTGGTGAGCTGACGACAGCACCCAGGAGTGATGAAACACGTGTCGGCAACGGCACGGAGCATACTTTCGTCCGTAATACCCATTTCACTCCAATGAGTAGGAAGTCCGATTTCACGGATAAACGCTTCCAGAGCCTCGATCCCCCGCATGGCGGTCTCTTCGATTGTCGCGCCTTTCACGCCCCATACGGTTTCCGCCATACGTGCCAGTTTTTCTTTGCCGGCTTCCAGTAAACGACGGTAGAGCGCGGGATGAATCACTGCCAAGCCCTGTCCGTGATTACAATCGGTATAGGCTCCTACAGCATGTTCTATCATGTGACACTGAAAGTCCGTTTGCTTGCCAAGTTTCAGCATCCCGTTTTCGGCCATCGCCGAAGCCCACATCAGTTCTCCGCGCGCAAAGTCGTCATCGGGATTCCGGATGAGACGGCGCAGATTCGTTATCACGTTCCGCATCACCGCTTCGTTGATTTCATCCGAGAGATTCGTTGCCTGCGGTTTGCCCATATAAGTCTCCATACAGTGCGAAAGGGTATCGAATGCACCGCTGATTACCTGTTTCATGGGCACGGTTTTCGTCAGATCGCTGTCCAACACGGCGAAAGAGTGGAACGCACCGAAAAGTGGCTGTTTCAACTTTTTCTCCTCGTGGGTAATCACAGCTCCGTTGTTCTGTTCCGCTCCAGTGCCGGATGCGGTTACGACAGCCCCCATCGAAATAAATTCCGTCGGAAGGCGATGCCCGACATACCACATATCCCAGATATCTTCGTCCAGTAAGGCTTGTGCAGAGACAATCTTGCAGCAGTCGATGACCGATCCGCCTCCGACAGCGAGGATAAAATCAATGTTGTTTTCCCGGACAAGCTGTGCCCCTTCCTGTACTTTGGCGTAGGTCGGATTAGGCATAATGCCGCCGAAATCCGTTACATTCTTGTCGGATGCCTCCAACCATGTCCGCAGTTTATCGTAAAGTCCCGTGCGTTTCAACGAACCGCCGCCATAAGCCAGCAACACGTTTTCGCCCACCTTTTTCAGTTCTGTCTTAATCGCTTCTTCGGCGCACCCCGCACCGAAATACTGTTTGATCGGATATTGATAAATAAAATTGTCCATTTCTATAATTTTAAGGTTACAACTACTTATGTTGTGTCGGAATCTGCATCTTGCCGAGGTAGGAGCGTTCTTTTTCCTCCAAAGACATGTTGAAGAAACGCTCCTCCTTGTTCAGTCCACGCATCTGCGCCATCTCATCATCGGTCAGTTCGAAGTCGAAAATTTCGATATTCTCCTTGATGTAATCGGGATTGGATGCTCCGGGAATGGCCGAGAAACCCTCCTGCATGTGCCAGCGGAGAATAATCTGTGCCGGTGACTTTCCGTGCGCTTCGGCAATGGCGATGATAGTCGGATCTTTGAATAGTGCGCCGTTGCTCATCGCACCGCCCAATGGGAACCAGCAGGTGACGTGGATGCCGTAAGGTTTTACCTTCTCGCGCATGGCCAGCCGTTGTGCATACGGATGACATTCGATTTGAAGCACGGCAGGCTTTACAGTGGATTCGCTCATAATTTTGTTGAACACTTCGTCGCTTGCATCGAAGTTGCTGATGCCCAGCGCACGCACTTTGCCCATCGCCACGGCTTTCTCCATATCTTTCCATGCACCCACGAAGTCGCCCACAGGCTGGTGGACATACAAAAGGTCTATGTATTCCAGTTGCATACGCTCCAACATCTCATCGATGGCTTTCAGTGTCTTACCCTCACCGTATTCCGTAGGCCACAGTTTCGACGTAATCCATATTTCCTCGCGCGGAATACCGCTTTCTTTCACGGCTCGGCCTACACCGGCTTCATCGTTATAAGCATGGGCGGTATCGATATGACGGTAACCTGCCTTCAAGGCCGTCAAGCACAACTGTTCGCACACTGCATCCGAGGGCTGAAGGAACGTTCCAAGTCCGAATTGCGGCATCAGAATACCGTTGTTGAGTTGTACCATCGGTACATTGGCGGCAGTCTTATAAATATCCTGCGCGAAAGAGGTGCTGCCTATCATTGAAGCCAGCACCATAAGTCCGGTAATGATTTTCTTTTTCATTTCTTTATCTATTTAATGTAATACGTTGTCTTTGTCCGACGTTGCAAAAGTAGGGAGAACCTTTCGGGCAGGCTTTACAAGAAATTCGGTTGAAACTACACTTATTTCGGTTTTTGCATCCGTCCGATACAGAAGCTGTCGAGCTTCGCTGTCATTTTCTGAAAAAATGGTAATTCGAGCCGTATTTTTTGTTCCGCCGGTATGAACGGACGTATCTAACTTTGCATCCGGATAATTGCAAAAACAATCAATAAACAATAATGTAGATATGAAAAAGTACCTGATTTATCTGATGATGGCTGCGGCCATCGTAACATTCGGAGCCTGTTCTCCCGAAGATGAGAATGAGCCCCAGACACCGGATATCGAAAATCCCGAAAAGCCGGATGACGGAGGAGAGGATGTACCCGATGACCCGAACAATCCGGAGAATCCCGATGACCCGGATCAACCCGGAGACAATCCAGACACCCCGGACAGCGACAGCAAAATACTGGTAGCCTATTTCAGTTGGGGCGGCACGACGCAGCGCATGGCGCAGGAGATTGTCCGCCAAACCGGAGCCGACTTGTTCCGCATCGAGCCGGTAGTGCCTTATCCGACCGAATACACTCCTTGTACCGAGGTTGCACTCGAAGAGAAAAACAACGATGCCCGTCCGGCGATTGCCGCAACGGTGGAAAATTGGGAGGACTACGATACGGTATTCATCGGTTGTCCCGTATGGTGGTGGACTACACCGATGATTATTTGCACCTTTGCCGAAAGCTACGATTTCGAAGGAAAGACCGTCGTCCCGTTCTGTACCTACGCTTCGACCTATCGTGATGAGACGCTGGCACGCATCGTGGAGCTGACACCCGATGCCGCACATCTGACAGGAGAGGGACTGACAAGCGGACGAATCAACGAACAGAACATTTCATCATGGCTCAGAGAGATCGGACTAATTGAATAACATATAATCCTGATAATTATGAACATATTCAAATACATCTATGCTATGACCGTGGCGTTAGCCATATCAGGCAGTATGGCACAGGCTCAGACAAAAATTGATAATAACATGAAATCGGTAATCGTATATTTCACATACTCCGGCAATACCGAACTTGCCGCCAAGCAGGTTGCGGAAGTGACAGGAGCCAAAATGATCCGGCTTTTGCCTGAACAACCCTATTCATCGGAAGATGTCGATTGGGTAAACGAACAGTCCCGCTGCACGCAGGAACACCTCAATCAATCGCTTCGGCCGTCTATTAAACCTGTCGATATCGACTTTGCAAAGGTGGATACCGTGTTCATCGGTTTTCCTATCTGGTGGCACGAAGAACCGGCAGTAATCCGTACTTTTCTCGACAATTACGGCGAACAATTGAGAGGCAAGGTGATATTCCCTTTCTGCACCTCCTACGAAAGCTCGATGTCGGAAGCCGACGCCACATTGAAGAAAGGCTATCCTGATTTGAAAATCAGAAAAGGGCTTCGTTTGCCTGCTAAATCGGAAGAAATCAAAAAATGGATCGGGCAATGAATACGGTAAAATTGAATAACGGCGTCGAGATGCCCCAGATGGGCTATGGCGTCTATCAGGTATCGCCCGCCGAGTGCGAGCGCTGTGTAACGGATGCCCTCAGTGTAGGCTATCGTATGATTGATACGGCGCAAGCCTACCATAACGAGGAGGGCGTGGGCAATGCCGTGCGCCGCAGCGGCATAAACCGCAAGGAAATTTTCCTTGTATCGAAAGTATGGATTTCCAACTATGGCTACGAAAAGGCAAAGGCTTCCATCGACGAGAGCCTGCGTAAGTTGCAGACGGACTACATCGACCTGATGCTCCTGCACCAGCCGTTCTGCGACCGTTATGGCGCATACCGCGCACTGGAAGAGGCGTACAAGGAAGGAAAACTCCGCGCCATCGGCGTCTCGAACTTCTATCCCGACCATTTCATCGACATCGCCAGCAACATGGAAATCGTTCCGGCGGTCAATCAGGTGGAAACGCACGTCTTCGACCAGCAAATCGAACCGCAGCGCATCATGGAGGAATTCGGCACGCGCATCATGTCGTGGGGACCGCTTGCCGAGGGGCGCAACGGTTTCTTCACGAATCCGATGCTGGCCGAAATCGGCAGCAAATACGGCAAAAGCGTGGCGCAGGTCGCCCTGCGTTGGCTTATCCAGCGCGGCGTCATTATCATCCCCAAATCGACCCACATAGAGCGGATGCAGCAGAATATCGACATATTCGACTTCTTGCTCTCCGACGAGGATATGGCCGCCATCGCCACGCTCGACACGGGTAAAAGCCTTTTCTTCGACCACCACGATGCGGAAACCGCCCGTATGTTCATGGGATGGAGGTAGAAAATACAGAAACGAATTGAAGAAGCAGTCATTCAATAATGATTTGGCTACCTACAAAATATTGACCACCTTTATAGAGTTGGGTGGTCAATATGATTTATGCCATTATAATCACTTTACTTTGTTTTTTTCCTATACATACCCGGATTAAAGTAAACCTAAATCTGCGTTTGTAATCCGCCTATATGCAGATATGAAAACACTCCCATTTTTACCACTCAACAATGCTAAGATTTCATCGGACTAATCAAACAAACCGTTTACTAAATTGACGGCATCGTCCTTTTTCTGATTGATGATTTTGGCGTACACCTGCGTCATTTTCACATCGGCATGACCGAGCAACTTCGAGGTGGTATAGAGATCCGCACCGAGTGTCAGCATCATCGTGGCAAAAGTGTGCCGGGCTGTATGAAAGGTAAACCGCTTGTCGATTCCCGCAGCTTTCGCCCAAGGCTTGATGAGTATATTCATCATCGACGGACTCGGCAAATCGAACACATGGTCATCTGCTGTCTTGTCTCCCCGTTCCGGCATCCACTTCAACGCTTCGGGGGAAAGAGGCAGATAAATCGGTTCTTTGGTCTTTTGCATGGACACAGCCAAGCGATATTGTCCTCTATCGACGAAGACGTCTTTCCACTTCAATCCCACAATATCGCTCACGCGCAATCCACAGAAGCAGGAGAACAAATAAGCGGACTTCACCGCCTCATTATTCATCGGAGTGGCAATCAATGCCCGGACTTCTTCGATAGTCATATATGACCGCTTGCTTTCCGGCAGGCGAATCTTATCCGAATTATTGATTTTAGTAAACGGATTGACTTTGATAATCTCCGCACGAACGGCAGCATTCAAAGCTCCGTTCAGGATACGATAGTAGGTGTGGAGCGTAAAGTTCGACACACGTTTTCCTTTGGGTCGGTATTCCGTCATCAGATAATCAAGGTAGTCCTGACAGAATGCCTTGTCGATTCGATCCATCGTCATCCGTTCTCCTGCATAATCTTTCAGGATGCGAATGGTAACTGCGATTTGGTTTCCGTCCTTTTTGCCTCGCTTTGCCTGATTCTCTTTATATGTATTCATCCAATCGAGCAAGAATACCTTTTCCCTGTTCTCGATACCAGCTTCCCCATTAGTCAGTTCGATGATGCGCTTCGACTTGATTGCATTGGCTGCATCCATCGTGGCTTGATTCCGTTTCCGGGCATTATTGTCCGTTTCCGGGATGATATACATTTTGAGGTACTCGTATGTCCGCTTTCCGTCGCGGTAAATATCCAGATACAAACTCTTGCTTCCGTCGCTCAACGGCTTCATCCGAAGACGGATTGGTTCTTTGACTTTCGTCGGCTTCTTTACTCGTGGCATATTCAATTCCTTTACTTGTTATTTCTGTTGCAAAGGTAGGAATAATAATCCGAATCGAGGAACAAATAAGAAACAAAAATGTACCGAATAAGAACCAATCAACTGAAAACAATGAAAACAATTGAAAAGAAATATTCGCATCTAAATACCTATAAAACAGCGCATTTATTCTCACTTGTTTGGCTCTTGTTTTCTTTTTGTAGGTCTATTCTATAAATCTGGAAAATTTAGAATCTACCCATGGTATGCATCTTAATTACCGCAATAGGGTGTATGTGTTTTCAGCTGATATAGTGTTGGATTCTCCTTATCAGTCATTCGGGCATATTGAATACTTTATATCTCCTGACAAAGACAATTTGACGGACAAGGCTTTGTTGTCATATAGCTTCGATTATGACAATGTATATAGTGTCTATCCCGAGTATTATTATGGTTGGCAAAGTACTACAGCTATTTGGTATTTTGATCATTCTGATTGGCAGGCTGGTACCTATTTTTATCGTGCGGTTGCTTATAGTAACAGTTGGGGTAGTGGTCCCGGTATCCTTCATGACTGTTTGCAGCAAGATAGTAGGCAAGCTACTTTGGATGATCTTAAGTCCTTTACGATTCCTACGAAATACCTTCCTTATGCAGATTTTGGATATGCTAATGAGAATGAAGTATCAGTTTACTTTGGGGTGGATGGATTTGAAGGAAGATTTAAAGAGGTTGGAGTTTGCTATTCCGATGTAAATCAACTCCCTACCATTGCTGATAAAACGTATGTTTCTGAGTCGGCTGATGGCATGCATTTTATTGGCCCTCTTTTACAGAAGGCTTATTATATGCGTCCTTTTGTAGTAACGAAAGATAATGATACGATCTATGGATATGTTCAACGGATTCAATACTCAAGATAAGAAAAATGAAAAAACTGATTATAACCATGCTCATGACGATTGCCGGACTGACAACCCTCATGGCACAGCAGACGCACGATATAAAAGGTGTGGTAACTGACAAGAGAAACGAACCGATAGTAGGTGCTTTGGTCACCGCAGAAGGTACCGACATCAGTTCTATAACCGATATCGACGGTAAATTCCTGTTGCGGGACGTACCTGTTGATGCTAAGAAAGTGATCGTAGAGTCAATCGGTATGGAGACTACCGATGCAAAGATTGATCGGCCGATAATGATGGCTGCCCGCCCGAAGCGTCTTTCGCTGGTAGTGGAAGCCGGAATGGACTGGAGCCGTTATACGGCAGAGGGCTCTGATAGCAAAAACGGTTATCACTTTGGTGTAGGTATGGAAGTGCGTATGTCTAAGCGTTGGGCATTTCGTCCGATGGTGCAACTGGCCAGTCGGGGTGCGGAATATAATTTCACGGAAGGATCATACTCTTATAAGGAAACCTGGAATCCGTTGATGCTGGATGTACCGTTGAATTTTCTGGTACGTTATGACCTGGCTCGTAATATGAGTTTGGTACTTTCTTTCGGCCCGGTATTTTCATGGGGACTTAGCGGTAAAGTGAAAGTTTCAGAAACGGGTAAGGAAGATGCTGAATATGACATTTATAGTAAAGATTATGAGAGTAGCTGGGGAAATTATAAGCATGCATTGCTGCATCCGCTCGGGTTCGGTATGACTTATGGCATAGGTGTGGAATATAAGAAGCTTATGATAAACGTTTCCGGTAAGAATATGGGAATTATTGCGGAGGATGAAGGACTGGGAGATGTGAAGGAACATAACTTTGTGCTGGGGGCCAGTGTTTCGTACCGTTTTTAAATCCTACTTATCAAATGTTGAATTTATAAAGAATACTATATATAATGAAACGAATAATTATATTAGCAATTATAGGCCTCTGCATATCAGGAGCATCTATGGCGCAGGGACAAAAACTGAAAGGCAGACTCATTGATAAGGATCATTATCCGGTGAAGAATGCCAAAGTAACCGTAAAAGGCACAAATTTGAGTACTACTTCTGATAAGGATGGTAATTTTTTCATTGAAGATGTACCGCTCTACCTTGATTCCATTCAGGTGGAGAAAGGTAGAAAAGACATCACCGTTAACACACCTATAATGATTTCGATGGGGCGGTTGGTTATAGATAAGCGTTTTTCCTGGTTTGTGAAGGCAGGTGTGGGTGTTAGTCGCTTTTTGGGCGCTGAAGAGACGAAAGATAAAGTGTCTTTTCATGTCGGGGGAGGTGTAGACATTAAAATGGCCAAGCATTGGTCTTTCCAGCCGGCAGCTTACATTGCGCACCGTGAAATGGAGGGCAACACATGGTATTATAGTAATGAAACTACCAATTATAAATTGACATATCTGGAAATTCCTTTGCTTTTTGCTTATAAGTTCCGTTTAAGTTCCTCGATGAATTGGGTAATTGCTGCCGGCCCTTATGTAGATTGCGGCATTAATGGGGATATTCGTGATGTGAGACAACTTCAGAGTCCTAACCCGGATGGCTATGGCTCTCAGTATACATACGAAACAGAAGAATCTGAAGCTTTTGGTAAACGTTTCACCGGTGGAGTTGCTTATAGTATGGGAGTAGAGGGACGCCATTTCACATTCGGACTGACCGGACGTACAGGTTGGACTTCATGGCGTAGGAGTGAAGGGTTTACGAATCTGGAGTTTGAAATAGGATATAAATTCTGAATAGAACACTTGCGGCTGCGTTGTCTTACACTTGTATAAGTGTGAGCTGACGCAGCCGCAAGCATATAATAACGCAACTATAAGCTGATGTTATTCTTTTTAATAGGGAGAAAGTTAGAGATTGGCCGCCAAAAACTTTCTTACTTCATTAATTGGCATTCCTCTGCGTCGTGCATAATCTTCCAATTGGTCATTTCCAATCTTGCCTACTGCAAAATATCGTGCGGCAGGGTGAGCCAGCATTAATCCGCAAACAGTGGCGTGTGGACGCATAGCGCCGTTTTCTGTTAGCGTAATGCCTATTTGCTGCATATGAAGCAATTCATTCAACAGAAAGTTGACAGACTGATCGGGCAGAGAAGGGTAACCGACGGCAGGACGTATGCCTTGGAATTTTTCCTTTAACAACTCGGGGATGGAAAGGTTTTCGTCCTTTGCGTACCCCCAGACAACTTTACGCACGTATTCATGCATCTTTTCGGTGGCGGCTTCGGCAAGTCGGTCGGCAAGTGTCTGTACCAACATACGTTTGTAGGGATCATCCTCATAGAGAAGTTCAACTTCTCCGTCACAGGAAGCTGCAAAAATACCTACTGTATCAGGTGTACCGGAAGCAAGGGGACGAACAAAATCGCTGAGGCAGAGAAAAGGACTGCCATCCGGATGGGGAATCTGTTGGCGGAGTAAAGGAAAGCGTGTGCCGTCCAGCAATAAATTATCCCCATCGGCATTAGCCTTGCAAAGACGGAAAATGGCGTGTACATGATAAGTCTCATCCAGCTGGTTAAGCATCCAGTTAGCTTCTTTGAGTAGCTGCATTGCCTCGGCAGCTTTGGCACGATCATCCTCTTTCGGCTGAAATCCCCATGCATGAAAGAAGTATATCCAATTGATGTATGGAGTAACGTCATGGATAGCGTACGTCAACACTTTATCCGCAGGGCTGTTCATCATTTATCTTTGTAATCGAATCTCAACTCTTCGCCACGGTAAGTATCATCTACTTGTCCGTCACTGTATATCAGGTGTCCGTTAGCAAATGTTTTTTCTACTTTCCAGCGGAAAGAATTACCTTCAAGCGGGCTCCATCCGCACTTGCTGAGAATATTCTCAGAGTTGACTTCCCAACGGTCTCCGTGGCTGACAAGTACAAGGTCGGCCTTATAGCCTTCGCGGACATAACCGCGATCACAGATACCATATATCTGGGCAGGAGCATGGCACATTTTCTCTACAATGGTTTCAATGGAGAAAATTCCTTTTTCTGCCAGTTCGAGCATGCTGACCAGAGAGAATTGAATCATGGGCATACCCGACATGGCTTTCAGTGCGCCACCTTCTTTTTCGCTGAGCAGGTGGGGCGCATGATCGGTAGCAATCACATCAATCACTCCGGTATTGACGGCATTCCGTAAAGCATCACGATCGGCTTGTTTTTTTATGGAAGGATTACATTTGATGCGTGTTCCCAGTTCTTTATAGTCCTGTTGGCGGTATAACAGGTGTGCGACACAGGCTTCGGCTGTAATATGCTTTTCTTCCAGCGGTATATCACTGAAAAATTGCAGTTCTTTGGCTGTAGAGACATGAAGCACGTGCAGACGTGCACCCGCTAAGCTTGCCATGCGTACCGCAAGTTCTGTTGAGGCGTAGCAGGCGGCTGAAGAACGTATGTTAGGATGCTTGCTGATAGGAACTTCCGGTGCATCACTGAACATTTTCTTATAGTATTCAGTGTTTTTTTTGATGATTTCCTGGCTTTCGCAATGGGTAGCAATCAGCATATCTGTTCCATTGAATATATTGAGCAGACTGTTTGTTTTGTCTACCAGCATATTTCCGGTACTGGAACCCATGAAAAGTTTGATGCCGCATACACGATGTTTGTCCAGCTGGTTGAATTCCGTATAGTTATTATTAGTGGCTCCGAAGTAGCAGGAGTGGTTAACGATACACTTCTCATTCAGTAAATCAAACTTTTGTTCGAGCGCACTAAGGGTGGTAGTCAGAGGGTTGGTGTTCGGCATATCCATGATGGAAGTGACACCACCTGCGGCGGCTGCACGACTTTCGGTGAAAATATCCGCTTTGTGGGTTAATCCCGGATCGCGGAAGTGTACATGGTCGTCGATAACACCCGGCAACAGGCAACAGCCGGTAGCGTCTATGGTTTCATCACAAGGAACGGAGAGCTTTTTTCCATAGGTAAGTATTTCGGCAATCCGGTCGCCTTCAATCACTACGGAACCTTGTACAGAGCGTCCCTCGTTCACTATTGTTGCGTTATGTATCAGTGTTCTTTTCATCTTCACTAATCATTTATCATTAATCACTAATTGTTTTTTACTGCTTGCGGGTATTTATGGAACCAACTATGCATTTTCAGTTTGATAACACCGAAAACGGCCTCTCCAAAGATACTGCTGTTCATTTTCGAGGTACCCAGTTCCCGGTTGATAAAGATAACCGGTACTTCCACAATCTTGAAACCGCATTTGTAAGCAGTGAATTTCATTTCAATCTGGAAGGCATAACCTTTGAAGCGGATACCATCCAGGTCGATTGTCTGCAATACCTCACAACGGTAGCACTTAAAGCCGGCGGTCGTATCATGTATCGGCAGTCCGGTGATGAGGCGTACATACTTGGAGGCAAAGTAGGACATCAATACCCGTCCCATAGGCCAATTCACTACATTGACGCCACTGACGTAGCGTGAACCGATAGAGACATCGGCACCTTCTTCGGCGCAGGCTTTGTACAGGCGTGGCAGGTCGGCAGGGTTGTGGCTGAAATCGGCATCCATTTCGAAGATGTATTCATAATTATGTTCCAGTGACCATTTGAAGCCTGCGATATAGGCAGTACCCAGTCCCAGTTTGCCTTTGCGTTCTATCATGAACAAACGTTCGGGGAACTCTTGCTGAAGGGTCTTGACTATGTTGGCAGTGCCATCAGGCGAGCCATCTTCTATAATCAGGATATGGAATACTTTTTCCAGGGCGAAAACGGCACGGATGATGTTCTCGATGTTTTCCCGTTCGTTGTATGTAGGAATGATAACGATGCTGTCCGATGTCTGCATATTCATAAAAGGAGGTTCTAAATTGGGAACAAAGTTAAGTGTTTTCTATCACATACGAATAAAACTAAGGATTATTTAGTAATTTTGCGCCCGTTATGATGACTATTACCGAGCTACAACAACGATATGCCGCCCATCCCAATGTGGAAGCTATGAGTGGTTTACTGAAGAATCCGTCTGTCCGCACTCTTTTCTGTGGTGGACTATGTGCTTCTGCTGCTTCACTGTTTTCGTCCGTGCTGGTGCAGCGTGGAGAATTTCCTTTTGTTTTTATTCTGGGCGATCTGGAAGAGGCGGGATATTTCTACCATGATCTTACGCAGGTGCTGGGGACAGATAAAGTCTTGTTTTTCCCTTCTTCATTTCGCAGGGCAATAAAATACGGACAGAAAGATGCTGCGAATGAAATACTTCGTACAGAAGTGTTGAGTCGCTTGCAGAAAGGTGAAGAAGGACTTTGTGTGGTGACATATCCTGATGCATTGGCCGAAAAGGTCGTTTCCCGGAAAGAATTGGGGGATAAAACCCTGAAACTGCATTCGGGGGAGAACGTGGACACGAACTTCATCATGGAAGTATTGCGTAGCTATGGCTTCGAGTATGTAGATTATGTGTATGAACCGGGACAATATGCCGTACGTGGTAGCATTATCGATGTGTTTTCTTTTTCTTCCGAGTTTCCGTACCGTATTGACTTCTTCGGGGATGAAGTGGAAAGTATCCGCACGTTTGAGGTGGAGACACAGCTTTCCAAAGAAAAGAAAGATAGCATTGTAATTGTCCCCGATTTAAGCCGCAGTCTGGAGCAGGGTGGTGCGAGTGGCATGGTTTCGTTTCTGGATTTTCTGTCGGCGGATACCGTACTGGCAATGCGTGATTTACTTTGGTTGCGTGAGCGCATTCAAACAGTGCATGATGAAACACTTACTCCACAGGCAATTGCTGCCCGCGAAGCAGAAGAAAGTGGCTGTATAACCTTAGATGGCAAGCTGATTGACGGAAGCGAGTTTACACTCCGTGCATTGGATTTCCGTCGTATGGAATTTGGTAATAAACCGACAGGTACACCGGATGCTACGATTACTTTTGATACGTCTGCACAGCCTATTTTCCGCAAGAACTTTGATATGGTGGCTGAGAGTTTCAAAGAATATATGGAGAAGGGATATGCGTTGTACATCTGTAGCGACAGCATGAAACAAACTGACCGTATTCGTGCCATCTTTGAAGACAGGGGGGATCAGATTGCATTTACGGCCGTGGAACGTACGTTGCATGAAGGGTTTGCCGATAATGCCTTGCGGCTTTGTATCTTTACGGATCATCAATTATTCGACCGTTTTCATAAATATAATCTGAAGAGTGATAAAGCACGTAGCGGTAAGGTGGCTCTAAGCTTGAAAGAGCTGAACCAGTTTACTCCGGGAGATTATGTCGTACATACCGATCATGGAGTAGGGCGTTTTTCAGGGCTGGTGCGTATTCCTAACGGAGATACGACACAAGAAGTGATGAAACTGGTCTATCAGAATGAAGACGTGGTGTTTGTTTCCATTCATTCATTGCATAAAGTATCTAAGTATAAAGGTAAGGATGGTGAAGCTCCTCGCCTGAATAAGTTAGGTACCGGTGCCTGGGAAAAACTGAAAGAGCGCACCAAAACTAAGATTAAGGATATTGCACGCGATCTTATCAGGTTATATTCTCAGCGTCGGGAGGAAAAAGGATTCCAGTTTAGTGTGGACAGTTTCCTGCAGCGGGAGTTGGAAGCATCGTTTATCTATGAAGATACGCCTGATCAGAGTAAGGCTACGGCGGATGTAAAAGCAGATATGGAAAGTAATCGCCCGATGGACCGTTTGGTTTGTGGAGACGTTGGTTTCGGTAAAACGGAAGTGGCAGTCCGTGCAGCTTTTAAGGCAGTGGCGGATAATAAGCAGGTGGCTGTTCTGGTACCTACGACAGTGCTGGCTTACCAGCATTTTCAGACGTTTAAGGATCGTTTGAAAGATTTGCCTTGCAAGGTGGAATATTTAAGCCGTGCTCGCACGGCAGCGCAGGCAAAAGCTGTTATAAAAGGTTTGGCTGCCGGAGATGTGAATATACTGATCGGTACACATCGTATTTTAGGTAAAGATATACAATTCAAGGACTTGGGATTACTGATTATTGATGAAGAGCAGAAATTCGGGGTATCTGTAAAAGAGAAACTGCGCCAGCTGAAAGTGAATGTAGATACCTTGACTATGACGGCTACACCTATTCCCCGCACATTGCAATTCTCATTGATAGGGGCACGTGACCTGAGTGTGATACAGACACCTCCGCCCAACCGTTATCCTATTCAGACTGAAGTGCATACCTTTAACGAGGAAGTGATTGCTGATGCCATCAACTTTGAAATGAGTCGTAACGGACAGGTGTTCCTTGTAAATAACCGTATTTCCAATTTGCCCGAATTGAAAGCAATGATTGAGCGGCACATTCCGGATTGCAGAATAGCTATCGGACATGGGCAGATGGAACCGACAGAACTGGAAAAGATAATTTTTGGCTTTGTCAATTATGACTATGATGTATTGATAGCTACTACCATTATAGAAAGTGGTATTGATATTCCAAATGCTAATACTATTATTATCAATCAGGCACAGAACTTTGGTTTAAGTGATCTTCACCAGATGCGCGGCCGCGTGGGAAGAAGCAATAAGAAAGCTTTCTGTTATTTGCTGGCACCTCCTCTTTCTTCTTTGACTCCTGAGGCGAGACGTCGTTTGCAGGCTATTGAGAACTTCAGCGATTTGGGTAGTGGAATTCATATTGCCATGCAGGACCTCGATATTCGTGGTGCAGGCAATATGTTGGGGGCAGAACAAAGTGGTTTCATTGCCGATCTTGGTTATGAAACTTATCAGAAGATATTAACGGAAGCTGTTCACGAGTTGAAGACTGATGAGTTTGCCGATCTCTATGCTGAAGAGTTGAAAGCCGAAGGTGGTGTCATTAGTGGCGAACAATTTGTTGATGAATGTCAGGTAGAAAGTGATCTGGAACTGTTGCTTCCCGCTACATACGTCACGGGTAGTAGTGAGCGTATGTTACTTTACCGCGAGTTGGATAGTCTGACATTGGATAAAGATGTAGAGGCTTTCCGTAACCGGCTTATCGACCGTTTTGGTCCTGTTCCGTCAGAAACGGAAGAGTTACTGCGTATTGTGCCGTTGCGTCGTCTTGCTGCCCGCCTTGGTGCGGAAAAGGTTTTTCTTAAAGGTGGGCGTATGTCGCTATTCTTTATTTCCAATCCGGAAAGTCCCTATTATCAGAGTCAGGCATTCGGTAAAGTTATTGCATACATGATGAAGTATACTCGTCGCTGCGATTTGCGCGAACAGAATACTCGTCGTAGTATGCTGGTGAAGGATGTGAAGAATGTGGAAACGGCAGTTGGTGTTTTGCAGGAGATTGTGGCGATGCAGGTGGAAGAGGGATAGTTTTCTGATAGCTATCGTCCAAATTGTATCGCAAATCCCAGATTAAAGAATGTAACATTGTTTTTAAACCAACTGTGGTCTATTCCGTCATCATAATCGTATGGATTGGAAAGCCGTGCGTCGGGGTTTGCAAACCAGTCGGCTGTGAGTATATCTGCACGAAACACTCCTGATAATTTCTTGGTAATGTAGAACTCGTAACCCATGCCGAATGACAGTCCGCAATAGCCTCTCTGAAAAGATATTCCGTTCCGTTCACCTCGTTGGTAAGTACGTTCCTGATAGTTCATGTAGCCTATGCCGAATGAAAGAAATGCTCCTTGATTTCCCTCACTCCACAAGTAGCGGTAAGTAATATTGGGGTGTATATAATGGAGGTGCATTTTATCCGGCAGACGAGCTACCCGTAAGTAATCATACTGAAGCCCTAGGGCAAAGTTGGGCATGAAGTAGTAGCGCCCTTCTGTCATCAGGTTGTATCCCGCACGGTCGCCATTTTTACTGAAAAAGTCATTACGGTTTCCTTCTACACGCGGCAATGTTACTCCGCCACCCAGTGAGATACTGAAGTTTTGCGGTAGGTTATCTTGTGCTTGCAAGGTCGTGCTTGCATAACTCAAAAAGATAGTGAAGAGAATAAAGAGTCGTTTCATCATTGGTAGATTAATATTTATCGTTTTCCATATAGTTTGTCTATCAAATCAATCCGTCCGATACGGCGTAGTTCGTTGATGATGTTCTTTCGTTCTTCCGGTTTATACCAGAAAAAGAATTGGCGTTGCGCTAACTTTTCACGTGGTGTTTTAGCACTGAATACAGGCTCCAATGTGTATGGATGGTAGCCGGTATACCAAGCTTCAGTGGCTACGGTCATGGGGGTAGGGGTAAAGTCTTGCACCTGTTCCAGATGAAAATCAAGGCGTTTGGTGATAACAGCCAGTTCTGCCATGTCCTCTTCCTTACAGCCGGGATGACTGGAAATGAAATAAGGAATCAGCTGTTGTCGCAATCCTTCTTCGCGGTTGATACGATCGAATATTTTCTTGAATTCCTGGAACTGGCCGAACGAGGGTTTGCGCATGATACTCAATACCCGGTCACTGGTATGTTCCGGAGCTACTTTAAGACGACCGCTGACGTGGCGGGCTATTAACTCGCGGGTATATTCAGCCGTGCTTTTATTAGTTGCCGGATCTTTGCTTTGATGCAAGAGTAAGTCGTAGCGTACACCACTACCGATGAAACTCTTTTTGATGCCGGGTAAAGTATCTACCGCATGATAAATATCCAGTAAAGGCCGATGGTCGGTATTCAGGTTCGGACAAACTTTGGGATGGATACATGAGGGGCGTTTGCATTTCTTGCAAATGTTCTCATCCCTCCCTTTCATCCGGTACATATTGGCAGATGGACCGCCAAGGTCACTCAGATACCCTTTAAAATCGGGGAGTTCCATTAGTGCCTTTACTTCTTTAAGAATGCTTTCTTTACTGCGGCTTACAATAAACTTTCCTTGATGTGCCGAGATCGTGCAAAATGCACAACCACCGAAACACCCACGATGGATATTTACCGAAAACTTAATCATATCGTATGCCGGAATTCGCTTGCCTTTGTATTTGGGATGAGGCAGACGGGTGTAGGGCAAATCGTACGAATGATCGAGTTCAGCTTCCGTCAGGGGTGGGTAAGGAGGATTGACAACAACAGTCATACCATCTACTTCCTGTGTAATACGGGAAGCAGTATATTTATTACTCTCTTCTTCAATGTGGCGGAAATTGGCAGCCTGCTTCTTCTTGTCTTTCAGACATTCAGCATGAGAAAAGAGACGGATATCTCCTTCTTCGCTGATGAAATCCGTTGTCTTGCATAGGTAAGCAATTTGCGGAATGGTATTTAGTGATAGCCGCTTATCATTGAATCTTCTTATCAGTTCCACCACCGGTTTTTCTCCCATTCCGTAAATCAACAAGTCAGCACCACTTTCTACGAGAATGCTTTTCATCAGCTTATCCTGCCAATAATCGTAATGCGTCACGCGACGCATGCTTGCTTCGATACCTCCCAATACGACGGGAACATCGGGATATAATTTCTTCAGAATTTGGGTGTAAACAATTGAAGGGTAATCCGGACGCATATCCGGACGTGCATCCGGTGTGTAGGCATCGTCACTACGTAAACGCTTGTTGGCAGTGTATTTGTTTACCATAGAGTCCATACATCCGGGACTGATGCCAAAGAACAGGCGGGGACGTCCTAACTTCTTAAAGTCGCGTAAGTCATCCCGCCAATTGGGTTGAGGTATAATTGCCACGCGCAAACCTTCTGCTTCGAGGATACGTCCGATAACAGCAGCCCCGAAAGAAGGGTGGTCTACATAGGCGTCACCACTGAACAGGATAACGTCCAGTTCGTCCCATCCGCGCAACTCCACTTCTTTTTTCGTTGTGGGCAACCAATCAGTCAGTCGATATTCTTTCATGCCGCAAAGATACGCATAAAATGAGGTTCAGCCAGAAAATGCGTAGTTAAATTGCTGTTGATGATGCTTGCGGCTCTTCCCCAAGTCTGGGGCAAAACGGCTTCGTGAGACGATGAAATCCATCTCGTGAGATGGAGGCTAACAAAAATATCAAAGAATCGTCTGTTATATCCTTATATTTTATACTTTTGTGCGCAGATGGCACAAGCAAAATATAAATCAATCTATATATTATGGAAATACCTCCGTATGAAGAATCAAAAGATGTGATACAACGCAAACTCGATCAGACAACTATGATTTTGCAGAATATCAATGCTTATTTTTTACTGATAGATAAAGATTTTATAGTCTGCGATACCAATTACTATTCCTTGAATAAGCTTCCAGCTCCTGAGGTTGGTATGACACAAAAGGTCGGTGACCTGTTGCATTGCCGGAATGCTGCCGAAGCCGGCGAATGTGGTATGCATCAGCAGTGTAAACTTTGTGGTATCCGCGCGGCTATTGGAAGAGCTTTTCATAAGAAAGAGAGTTTCCAAAAAGTAAATGCTTCTATGAATCTTCTGAATGACAAAGAAGACAAAGTGATTCCTTGTGATGTTTCAGTATCGGGTGCTTATGTTGTTATTAACGGGGAAGATCATATAGTATTGACGGTTTATGATGTGACGGAACTACAGAATGTTCAAAGGTTGCTGAATATTGAGAGAAAGAACTCGATATCTGCAGAGAGATTAAAATCCACTTTTATTGCGAATATAAGTCATGAAGTCCGCACACCATTGAATGCGATTGTCGGCTTTTCGGGATTAATAGCTACCGCTTCTGATGAAGAGGAAAAGAAATTGTATATGGATATTATTTCAGAGAACAATGAGCGTTTGTTACGTTTGATAAATGATATCTTTGATCTTTCGCAGATAGAAGCCGGAACTTTGAATTTTGAGTATTCTGAATTTGATGCCAATGACTTGTTAAGAGAGTTGGAAGGTATGTTTAAGGTGAAACTATTCAATAATCCTTCAGTTGATTTGATTTGTGAAGACTCAGTGCAATCTATTATCATGTATTCTGAACGCCAACGCATCATTCAGGTGATGGCAAACCTGATTCATAATGCGATCAAGTTTACCAAATCAGGTGAGATACGCTTTAGTTGCCGTATGGAGGGAACGGATGAGGTTTATTTTTATGTATCTGATACTGGAATTGGAATTCCGAAAGAAGAACAGCAAGAGATATTTTCCAGTTTTAAAAAGTTGGATCGGGAAGTACCGGGAACAGGTCTGGGGTTGACACTTTCACAAACTATTATCCAAAATTTGGGAGGTAGGGCAGGTTTGGAATCTGAGGTCAATAAAGGTTCTACATTTTGGTTTGTAGTACCCTTGATTATGGATCCGTATAATTGAATGAGAGAAAATAATATAAAACGAATCCTGTTAGAAGCTTTCTTATGCTGAAACAGGATTCGTTTTTTATTTCTTATTTCCGGATACGATCATGAATGATGATTTGCAATTTACTGCACAATTTATCTTTTGGTGAATTGTACCGTCATTTGTTCGCCATCGTAAATCTCACGAAAGCCGATTTGTTGTTCTGCGAGATATTCTTTTAAATCATTGAAGGCAGCAGTATCATTCATAATAATTTCCAGTTTCTCACCCAGTGTAGCTTCGCACATGGCTTTGACGGCCGGGATGAGAGGACTGTAAAGTTTTTGACCGCACGTGTCGATTGTTTTCATTTTATTATTCCTCTTCTATGGGTTCCTGCTTTGAAAACCATTTCAGATAGAGCTTAATCAGTTGCTGTAATCCGAAGGCTTTCATGTTGTTGTGGTATATCACGTCGATGCAGAGGTCGAGCAAGTCTTTGCTGTCTTCTTCTTGTGATGCGATGAGGGAGCGGATATTCAGTCTCAGTTTTTCCAGAACAGATTCGTCTACAATACCATTACTGTCGATAAGATGACGGAAAAGTCCGTATTTCTCAATGGTTGCCAGGTTCTCTTCGGATATCTCTAAACTGCGGGTACCGCTGGGGTTTGCTTGTATAGTATACATAGTGTTTTATATTTTTAAAGGTTTATACTCTGAGAGCAAAGATAAGCGTTATTTTTAATTAGGCGCATTGTTTTTTATTTTTTTGCTTGAAAGAATTGCAGGATAGAAGCCATGACAGCGTTGCGATCCGTTTCCTGTTCAATACTTTCTAATGGGAACCCCATAACGAAGGTACGGTAGTTGCCCTGATAGGCAATGGCAGCACTTTGATTTCCGGAAGTATAGGTGAGCACTGGAAAAGCAGTATCTGTCGGTAGAATACATTCGGGAGCTGTTACGGGATAAGCGTACTCATTGGGTAGGCGGGGGATACTGAATGTACGTCCCAGACCATTAATATTTCCTGAGCGATTATCGGTGATGGATTGTCCGTAGGCATATTTCAGGATGTTTTGTGTGAACTCCCGGTCTCCCTGCGAACCGTTCATATCGCTGCCAAGATAGGAACCGCTCACAAGCAGATTTCCACCGGATTGGCAATAAGCGGTCAGTGCTCGCTGCATAGCAGAGGAAAAGGTTTTGTAATATGCATTGCTTGCCGGATTGCTTTGGCGGTCTTCTTTTTCCAGTCCGAGGATATAGTCTACGATATCGTAAGCTTCCAATGGAATACGTCCGCTTTCTACGGCTTCATCACTGCATGACACGAAACTATAATCTCCGGATGCCTGTATCGCCTTTCCGTGTATGAACGGATAATCGAAGCTATTTCCGGCAATTCGCATTCCTTCCCATTCGCTACCGCTACGTCCCAGTTCCTTCCCGGTCTGTTTGCGGGAGAATTCTGTTTGAGCACCACAAAGTGAGATGTCATATAAATAAGGTACACCCGGGTCTTTCGTTAAATCGAATCCGGCTTCAGTGGGGGTATCAATGACGGCTGGCCCACTGAGGCGGTCGAAACCATTGACAATCAAAATACGTCCTTTTTCTCTTTTTGCTTTATAAGCTGCAAGAATCTCGGATGGAAAACTTTCTCCACCCCGGTTGGCTGCGGTTACTTTAAAGGAATAGACAATACCGGGTTCTATCTTTACGGTATAAGAGGGACTGCTGACACGTACGCCATTGTCAAAGCCTCCACGACCGATGCGGGTATATACGATGTATTCGCGCGGTTTGGCTGTTGGTTCCAACAGGTCTTCTTCACCATTCCAGGAAAGTTGCAGTGTGTTCTTTTTATTACCGAAGCGAATAGCAAAGTTACTTACAGGAAGAGGTTGTACTACATAATCTTTGCCATGCTGATTGCAAAGGTATTGCAGAATAGCTTTATAAATAGAGCGTCCTACAGTGAATTTAAAGTTGGGATCATGCCCGAGGCGCATATCGGCAAAGTTTTGGTGCGAAAGTAATTCGATAATAGTGGAAGGAACGGCGGGCAGTCGCGTTTCACTGTAATTACGATTCCACATGCTGCGACGAGTCCAATCTATGGCATAATTGGAACGGATATCCCGCTGGAGTTGGGTAAGCAGAATGTCGGAAAGGTCTCGGGAGGCATAGCGGTCTGTTCCGGCTCCGAGTACTCCGTTATTGAAATCGGTGGTATATATGCCGAGCGTACCTATGATTTTATCTTCTTTGCTGGCACCCGCATCGCTGTGCAATGCCATTGAGAGTTCAAAAGGTACTCCTAAACCTTTGTCTTTGGGATTGAATATCGAACCGCCGGACAGATAGTTAATCATTCTGGAACGTACATTAATGTCATCAGACATGTCATCTTTACCTTCACGTCCGCCATAAACCGAATAAGGCATGCCGGCCCATTGTGCAGAATAACGGGCACCTTCCAGATAGCGAGGCATTCCACTGGTTTCTCCACCGCGTTCTATATTGCCCATTCCACCGCCAAAGCGTACGGCATCAGCGCAGACTACACCTTTCTGTTTGCTTTCATTGCTAAGTACCACCATGCCATAATCGTTCTTTCCCTTATCAAAAGAAAAAGTACCGAGATACACCCACGTACCACCACCTATCTGCTGATTTACTTTGAACTCAGTGGTTCCTCCATTATGGAAAACAATATATTTGGCGTCACTTACGCTATTAGGCAAAGTTTGATAAGAGACGTATACAGCATAATCCCCTGTTTCCGGAATATCGGGTATCCACTCGGCAAAGGCTTTATCTTTTTTCTTTTCGGTTTGGGCATAGCGGGCTGTACCGGTAATGAAAGGATTTTCGTTATCTTGATATACTCTCTTCTGTTGGGCAAACCCTGGTTGGCTTGTCTGTTGCCAACGTGCTTTTCGGCTTTTGACTTCTAAATAGAGGGAACCTTGTCCACCATATCCGCTCAGGTTTCCGTCATTGTCGACGATTACTTCTTGTTTTTGCGTATCCCGTTCACGGGGGGTGAATACGTTGGCTCCGGCATTTTCCAGCATGGGTATGAGGTAGGGTAAAATGAATGATTGTGTGAACTGGTCTTCCGTTGTACAAAACAGGCGCGGACGTTGCCATCCCCATTTATTTTTGTTGTTGATATAATATTTTCCATGACTTTGCCAAAGGGCGATATGTCTTCTTTCCAATCCACGGGTAATTTCGTATGGACGTGAGATACGGGATACCCACGGACTATCTCTGTATTCCAACTTATTAAACAGACGTGTCTTGTCTTTCTTCTCTTTCCGATAAAGATTTGGAATGAGGTCTTCAATGCTTCGTCCGTTTGCAAAAAGGGTTATTTTGAAATAACTCACCGGTCCCGGCAAGATTTGTTCCAAATGTCGATAAATGGCATCTACTGTTGCTGGTCGTAAGGGCTGGTAGGCAAAGCGTTCGTTTGTATAGATGAGCAACCTTTTTTTCCGGAAGTCAATACGGAAACTGTCCAGCTTGCAAGTCCCTATATTTACCGTATTGGTGGTATATTCTTTAAAGAAAGCTTGTAGACGTTCTTCTACATTTTGTTTGATTTCTTGTGCCGGAAGAAATGTCCCATATAACAAAAGTAATATGCTGATTAGAATTATTTTTTTCATACTTATGGAATATTCAAGTTTGTAATGTCTGCTTCTATGTGGAAGTAGTGCATACAAAAGTACATAAAAGAAGATTGCATTGTTTATTGAATTGCTCTCTTTTTGATATATTTTGCAAATCTGTATTTCAGAAAATGTTCCCGATGATTTAGTTGTAAATTATTTTGTTTGATAAAGATTCGATATTTGCAATGTTGTTGAATTCATACATAATACTTATGAAAAAAATGTGGCATTATCTGGTTGAAAACGCGCAGACAGAAATGTATCCTCTTTTTTTATCCTTATATTTTTCATGAAATCGTTTCCGATGATTTATCCCTGTTTCTTTGAACAACCTGCTTCAAATCATTAGTTTTGTCTTGCCAGCCAGTTTCCGGCTGTAATTGTATAATCACTAAATTACTAAAATTTATGCAGAAAAAGACACTACTCCTTCAATCGGTTCACAAATTAAAACGGATTTGTATATTATGTTTGATAAGTCTGTGCATTGTACCATTAAATGCACAAAATTTTTACAAAATTGAAATGCCTAATTACATCCTGCAAGCATCAGGCACAAACACAGAGACTTTGTATATCAAAAACAAGGAATCTGAAAACCTGATTCAACTCGGAAAACTAAAGTTCGGATGGACACCTGCCATCACAATGGAAAATACATGCAGTTATGAAATCATTGAAGTAAACGGATATCAGGCCATCCGAGCTACCTACACTTTTCCTTCATCCGTGCCTTCTTCTATTACACTGACCGGAACCTTTATTGCACGTCCCGACCGAGTAGACGTCCAATATTTGGTTTCTGGTGTTCCTACTGGATATGTCACCAACTGGGGAGGCTCACAATTCCGCTTCATACTCTCCAACAAGGCAAATACCCAAATATTGCCAGAGGCCAAACTCGGCTTATGGCAACGGGATGCACAAGGAGGATTGCCCATTGAAGCCGCAGACTCCAATTTCTTCCCATTCCTCATAAAAGATAAAATAATATGTTTGGCCTATGGTCCTGAGAATAAGGCTAATTCCAGTTGGAAGGACGACTGGTACAGGCATACTGTCTTAATTGATAATAAGGACGGTTCTTACTCCACGAAGTTCTCCGTACTGGTGGCTTCTTCGGACTGGCCGTACGAAGCCATCTGCGCCCAATGGAAAGGACGTCCCTTTGCATTAACTCTCAGCACCGATAAATCTTACAATTGGTGGGAAAATGCATCCGGAACATTAAGTGTAAAGGCAAATCTGGCCAACACTTCCCAAGAGAAGAAAAATTGCACACTCAAATATTGGATCAGAGACTATGCCGGAAATTATGTTGTCAATGAAAGCCGGTCACTTACTATAGAAGCCGGTCAGCTACAAGTCTATCCCATTGAGTTCACCCCTGAAAGCGAAAGAGAAATCTACTTTGTGGAGGCTTCCATTGAGGATGAAACTGGCAAGGAGCAAGTGTTCCACAGAACGAATCTAGGGCTCCTACCCCCACACGAGTTCACATCTACTCCTGATGAAAACATCATGGGACTTTCCGCTTACTGGGCTATCCCTGACTCAACAGAATTGAAACGGTTGTTAAACAGAATGGGGGTCAGATGGGTAAGAAACGGAATTAACAGCAGTTTCAAGAATATCGAAGCGATGTATCATAACAATATCGACTGGACAAAAAAGTGGACTGATACAGAACGAGATAAACAAATCCGAACCTGCTTCCAAGAAATGGTGAAGAATGGAAACAAAATTTGGGAGTTTGGCAATGAACTGAATATGAGTTCTCCTGATATAGGTGGAGCCGGTGAAGGTATCGGAAAAGCACTATTGGCCGAGCCTTATGTGAAATGGTTAAAAGCCATCCGCAAGATACAGTCGGAAAAAACGGAATGGCAAAAAATCAAAATTATATCTTTCGGTTTTGCCGGTACTGACGAAGTATTCCTGGAAAAACTCGTCACACTAGGAGGTTGGGAATTGCTGGATGGAATAGCACTTCACCCAGGAAGAGGTAACTTTACTCCCGATTATCCTGTAACAGTTCCATGGAATGAATTTGAGAAACCTTCTTCAGGATATCAATACTGGAATTACTATGGTTCCATCCGTATTCTCAAAAACTTTATTAAAGCACATGGAAATGATAAAGATTTATACCTGACGGAAGTCTACGCACTTGACTTTCCGAACCATTCATGGAATGATACTCCCCGCGAATCAGCCGAGAACGTGGTCCTTTCATTTGCACTTGCCGCTGCTGAAGGAGTAAAGAATGCACTCTATTACCAGCTATTCAATTCTGTATGGAATAATCAATTAGGTGTGAGAGAAGACAACCGCGAATATTTCTTTGGTCTAATCAACCGCGATCTAAGTTTCAAGCCTTCCTTCATGGCCTACTGCAATATATCCGAAGCATTGGATGGGGCCCGTTTCAAAGGATGGATTAAGTTCAGTGAAAATAATCCTTTCAGCAAAGGAGTCATGTTCGATACGCCTAAAGGTCCTATGAGTATTATTTGGGACAGAATGGAAGGCGATATACTACCACGTCCCAACGGGAATAGTTCTCCGGAACCTTGGATCAGTTCATGGAATATACAAACGGAATTGACTTTGCCTTGCAAAGAAGAAAGTATTACGGTATTGAATGCCATCGGACAAAAAGAATCAATCCCGGTGAAAGACCATAAAGCTACAATAACTCTAACCGGAGCTCCTGTTATTGTTTACGGCATGGATGCCTCTCAGATACAGCTTCACGGAGATGCCCCGACCGGCATAGAGAACCTTTATGTCGATGGGAAAGATATACAAATAAGTCCTAATCCGGTAAAGGACCGACTGTTCATCAAAGGTAATTTTCAGTCGGACATCGAGCAAATACACCTCTATATTTATAATGTAATCGGGCAGCAGATTGCAAGTCAGTCAATTTCGGTATTAGGTAATACTTTGGAACACAGCATAAACATGACTGGAATCAATGTAGGAATCTATTACGCAGTCTTCGACATAAATGGTGCCAAACGCATAACCAAGAAGATTATCAAGCAATAAAACAGTTTATATTATTCTTAAGATAGAAGTGTTACCCGAAGCAATCTTTTTGCTTAGGTAACACTTTTATCTATCTTGCTAGCCATGCTCCATGTGCCTCGGTGCTATCTATTGGGCAAACTGGACAGAATGTATTACGGAAACAACAAGACCACCGCGCGGAATATAGGTTTTGATGACTCTTTTATTTATGACGAGATTGCCTTAAAGCTTGCTAACCGTAAACTACCGCCGGAAATATTGTTGCACAATGAAGAGATCAAAGTTTTTGAGGCATGGACTCAAAAGGAAGGAAAAACAGGCTATTAAGCTTTCACAATGGCCTGCAACTGTTCCATATTGTTGAAATTGAATATCGGGATGGAATACATTGCATTATGAGCATTATCTTTTTTAAAAGTTTCTAATGGTAATTTTAGTGTGCCGTCGTTCAGAACCATATTTTCTACTTTGTGGGGCTTCATCAAATCTTCTGAAATTTCATAGTGTATGGAAACATTTCGCATAGGAACCTGATCCTTTCATACGCAAATAGAGACGGTTGCTTTCTCTTCGGTCTTGCATAGCCAGTTTGCATGATCGGGAGAGACAGTAACTTTTATCAGTTTTAGGGTGGCTGTGAAAAAACATATATTGTCTTCATTTCTAATAAATACAACAATACTAATCTGATAATAAGTATTTTATTCATTTCTGGTAATATTTAAAAAGTTGTATTGAATTTTACAACCGTGGGCGGATGTTTTATTTGAATCATTTATCTGCGAACTTTACATACTGTTTCCAGTCATATAGAGTGATATTATGTTTTCCGGAACGAATATGGTAGGCCCGAATATAAACTCATATACCGGAGGATGTACTCCGGATAGGAATTCTCCTTTAGGGTCGGCTCATTGGCCTTCGGTGGTGCTGGCAATATAAACCGGACGTGGGGCTAAAAGAGTTATCAACTCATACAGGTCAAAAGGAAGCGTGTTTTCTTTGCCGTTGTATTTCTGGAAATTGCGATAAAAATAATGGGGAAACTGCCAGTTGACAGTCTGAACAGTCTCTCCGAAAGTGTGTCGGGAAAGGGCGGCCCCTCCACAACTGAAACAATTGGAAATAATCATAGCAAATTTGGGAAGACTTTCAGCCAACACCGTGAACGTAAAACACTGTAAGAAGAATAAAATTCCTGTAATCATTTTTAGAGTATTCATGGTAAAATGTTTATATTATTCTTATTTTTTTAACTTTATGGCATCCTTGATTAATGATAAAGCTGAATTCGTGACGCGTCTATTCCGTATATCACGCAAGGAGCGCCAGTCAGTTCTATAGTCACTTGGTTGTTAATAGCGGGTACTATTTGTTTTTGTCCGATGGCATTCAGTAAGGTAACCTCGGGAGTACTGCTTGGCAAGGTCAGTTTCTTTTTTATTCTCCATGAGCTTACCCAAGGTTCCGGAAAAATATCTCCGTTAGGATGGGTCAGGATATTTCCTTCTGTCCTATCCCAAAGTACAACCATGCTTCCCTGGGGAGTGTCGAACAAAATTCCTCTGCTAAGCGGATGCTTTTCGTCCATCCGTATCCAGCCTTTGAATACAGCTTTATCCAATACTTCAGCCGTGTTGCAAAAGGCCATCAAAGAAGGTTTGAAACTCAAATCTCTGTTGATCATCCCAAAGAAATACTCCCGGTTGGTGGCATTTACTCCTAAATGGTCGAACCATACGGAGTTAAATAGCTGATAGTAAAGCGCATTCTTTACTCCCTCTGCTGCTGCAAGCACATACGATAATAATAAATTCTCTGCCGCTTCGCGAGGGGTATCGTTCCATGAATGATTTGGATAATCAAGTGCGTATATTTCGGTAAGGTACAAATCTTTGTTACCTCCATGCTTTTGTATGAAATTCTTAACTATCCGGATAGAACCGTAATAATTCCAGTATTGATATCCGGAAGTAGGCTTCTTGAAATCTTCCCAAGGAGCGGCTACCGGGAAATCTGGTGTAAAATTACCTCTGCCCGGATGCAATGCGATTCCGTCCAGTAAGTCCCATCCTCCCAATTCTACAATTTTTTCCAGGAAGACTTCATCTGCCCCTGCTATTCCGAATGAGATAATCTGAATGTTCCGCCATTCAATTTGTTCTTTTTGAACTTTGCGTATGGCTTTCAGCCACTCTATATATGCTTCAGCTAAACGAGCTTTGCCAATGCCTTCGCCGGCACCGGCAATATCCGGTGAACTCATGTTCAGTTCATTGCCAAATTCCCATATCTTATTTCCGTTCTTTACAATCTTTCGGAAAAAGGAGCGTATCAATTCTTCTCGCTCTGGGTCTTTCCAGTTCTTCTTCCAGTTTATGTTATTGTGAAATGTAGCTTCTGTATTTTTGAAACTGCTGGTAATTCCATTACGTACCCATCGGACACCCATCCGGTTTAATAAACGTTTTAGGTTCATGGAATCGGGAATGGCCCAATAGGCTGAAAGCCCCATAATATTTTCATCGGGTGTGGCTTTAAACTCATGCGGGGGCAATATAGCCAGACTTGTCCTTGAAAAAGTTTGTTCTTTTCCGTTTTCGTCTTCAACGGAGACTTCTACAAAATAAATTTCCCGTTCTGTGTTTGCTGTAAATTCAATAGAGTGAACTTGTACTTCTCCTGTTTCTAAGAAGTATTTCTTGGAGTCATTCACTATGTAATTTCCGGCATAGTCGCGAATCCAATACTTAAGCATACATTTTTGTGGAACTGGTGACGTATTGATGATTTTAGCTTGTACGCCGATTGGAGCAGTTGCGTCCTCCCACCAGTTATAGACTTTATCAGTGGTAAGTGTCAAGGCAAACGGACGTTTCTGCCATTTTGCACTGATAGCTTCGTAAGGCCATCCATAAGGAGGAAATAGGATTGAAAACTGAGTGAAATAGTTGCCGTCTTCCTGACGCGACAGAATCGTATGCCTGTAGTCCTCGCTTTTCCAATTTGAGTCGACTTTGTTATCGGCTCCATAAGTAAGGCAAAGCAAGCGGTTTTTTATCAAAAACGGGAATATTTTGGCATCGGCTGTTTCTAATGGAAGTCCTCCTTTAGTATCCCGCTGCCATATCCCCAATTTGGCTTCCGGAAGTTTTTGAGTACCGGCGTTTTCGGGCAGGCAGAAACGGAACTGACATCCTTTCCAGTCAACCTTATACTTTTCGGGAACTCCTGAAAGCAAATACTGTACGTCCACTCGGTCTTGGTGTACTATGAATGTACCTGTAAGTTTCATCGAAGTCGGTACTGATGGAGAAAAAAAATAATTGATACGAATGGCACTTGCCCCATCCACCTCTATTATTTCATACTTGCAATTGTTTTCGAGTTCAAGTTGAGGCCACCGGCCAAGTTTCAGCTCGCCAAGTTGTACCAATGTCTCCGATTGTTTGTTTTGCAACAGCAATCTTCCTTTATCTTTGGATGCTATTCTTAAAATATAATTGGAAGATTCAATCTTATAATTTGCCAGCATTTCTATGGGTGTTATACAGAAATTGATTATTAACAATAATAACCATTTTCTTTTCAATTCGGCAAATGAAATGTTATATAAAAGCTTGTACATATCTTTATTCTTTGTAAATTATAAAATTTACCCCTGCTACAAATATTATGTGGCAGGGGCAATCCTTTATAAAAGTGGATATCCACGATTAATCTTTCATGAACTGGCCTTCTTCGGGTACCTGCAAGGGGGTTACATTATTTTCACAGCCTAAATAACCGTTATTTTGATTAATGTGTCCATTGGTGTTGGCTCTGATATCTTTGTTAGGAATAGGCCATAACATGTGATGAACACTCATAGTGTATTCAGCAAATCTGTTCTTTACACCTTTGTTGTAAAAATTGTTATGTTGGCTGATCCAGTCGAACCAGAAATTGTATCCGGCATCTTTCAAGTTGTTGGCACCCTTCGGACCACATAAGTTTTCCATTTTGTAGATACGTCCGTCGAATATCTCACAAGGTTTACCTGTCAGTGCGTATGTATAAGCGATACGAACTAATGTAATGTGACGATGTTCTTCGTAATAAAGTTCACGTGCGCGTTCATTCAGAATTTCACCGATATTGATGTCCTGAGCAGTCAACAGATCGGCACCTGCACGTTTGCGTACTACATTCAGCATGTTGGCAGCTTCACCCAGATTATCTTTCCAATAATAACATTCGGCAAGCATCAGATAAACTTCGGCACTACGCATTAGATAGATAGGACTTGAACCACCTTTCCATTGACCGCTACCTGCTGTTGGATCTGGAATATATACTTTGTAGTGGGGCCATGAAAACCAGCAACGAATGGAATCGCCACAAGACATATTTACAGGCTTTACAGCTTTCTTTCCATACCAGGGATCATTGGCTTTTTTCAGGGCCGGGTCATTATAGATCAAGTCTTCCATACGTCTCCAACTATCGTGGTTGTATCGGCCACGTAAGTCATTTTTTTCCTTCTCTGTCCAAATGGTATATTGGAAGTAGTTGGTGGGGCGTACACGGGCAATGCCTCGTCCATATGTTTTATTCACGTCCTCCACAATACCGGCTGCAACGTCTTTGCTGTCGGGAGTGACGGCGAAACCTGTTTTTCCACTCGGAGTTTTTACTACGTTATTATTCCACATAGGAACACAGTTAGCCATGATTTCTGTTTTTGCAGAGCCTGTACCACTGGCATTATTCGGTTCGGATACACCATATAATATACCTTCTGTATTGGTCGGATCACTTTTGGCTTCTACACTGTGCAGATCAAACATTAGGTTGGGGTGATTGTTTTTAGTGGAAGTAAAACGGTTTACCATCAGTGGGTGTTTAGCTACGATTTCATTTCCAACTTTGATAGCATTGTCGAATTCCCCCAATGACATATAGACTTTCATCAACAGTACTCCACAGGCCGATTTGGTGGTGTGTCCACGGTCTACTTGCTCGGGTACCCATTGGTATGCAAATTCCAGTTCTTTTTTCATACGACGTAAAATACTCCAACGATCACATGTATTAAAATCATACCGTGGGTATGTGACTTCAACATCAATGAAGGGGACATCCCCGAACTGGTTGATCAGTCGCCAGTATCTGTAACAACGCTGAAAGTAACCTGTACCCAATACTTTGTTTTTTTCTGCTTCATTGACGAATTTAGTATCTTTCATACGTGAAAGTACTACATTTGTATATTTTATTTGATTCCAGTTCTCATCCCAGTTGTGCGATGTCAAATAGGAGTTTTCCGCATTATTAAAGTTAGCATCCGGCATTAATTGGCGATCCATATCCTGCAAGGGCCCTGCTTTATCAGTTGTTCCGCTGATACAGAGATCGGAGAAGATAAGTTCACAAGTATATCCGCTTCCGTTTCCAAAGTATTCATGACGCATGGAACGTTCGGCTGCTGCAAGAGAAGTGAGCAGACCGTCAGCATCAACATATGCATTTTCAGGAGTGAGGAAAGAGAGGGGCTTAGGTTCCAGCCAACTTTCGCTACATCCGGTTAGTAGTACCGTACATAAAGCGACACCACTGATAGTTTTGAATATTCTGTTCTTTTTCATTGTTCTTTCAAATTAGAGTGTAAAGTTAATACCGAAATTGAATGTTCTTCCCATTGGGCTATTTGATTCAGGATCCCAACCGTCGTAATGAGGAGCAAAGACTGCTACATTATGAATGGATGCATTGAAGCGTAAATCTTGGATACCTACAACTTTTGTCCATTTTTGTGGCAGGCGATATGAAACTGTGATGTTGTCCAAACGGATAAATGACTTGTTTACGTAATGTGTTCCTAAGTTCTTTGAACCGATACGTGCATAGTCATTAATCGGATTTTCTGGTGTCCAGTAAGGCTGATCGTAACCGCAACTGATAGAAGCATCGAAGTTATTGTTGGCGGCATCAGCATATGAACCGTAGTGACCCCATAAAGAGTACAACATAAATGAAATATCCAGATCATTGAACAATTGGAAGTTGTTACGGAATGTCCAACGGAAACGAGGGGTTGTATATTTCTGGTGTTTCTTGTCATCCTGGTCCAATTTCCCATTTTCGTTGAAGTCCAGATATTTAAAGTCACCAGGCTGGCAGCCGTATTTTGCCGCTTCTTCAGCTTCATCTTGTTGCCATACACCATCTCCTACATAATCCCAAATGCGGTCTGGGTCCTCACCAATAAACCATTTGTTAGTGATATCATCGTCTTCTACCTGACCGATGATATTACCGTCAGCATCAAGAATATTCTTCATGTTACCGTATAAGTGTTTAATCTTACGACGGTTGAGTGAGAAGTTACCTGTAGCACTCCATTCAAAGTTTTTGCGTCTCATGATGTTGGCATTCAATGTCAATTCAAAACCTGTATTCTGGAGTTGTCCCATATTACTCAATACTTTGCTGAAACCGGTGATGGGTGGGATGGCACGGTCCATGAGCAAATCATTGGTCATTTTCTTGTATACTTCGATAGAACCGCTTAAGATATCTCCGAAGAGTCCGAAGTCCAAACCTATATTATATGATTTGGCACGTTCCCATTTTAACTTGCTATTTGGCATTTTTTGGTTCAACGTATAAGTGGTGGTATAGAATTTGCCATTTCCATCGATCCAGCAAGTTGGGTTAGAGGTTAACTCTGCAAGGGCAGCGTAGATACCGATGTCTCTATTACCATTTTCACCCCAAGAGAAACGTAATTTACCATAGCTTAACCATGAGGAGGTTTTCTTCATGAATTTTTCTTCTGTGAATACCCATGCTAAGGCAATGGCAGGGAATGTAGCACGTGGGTTCATCATACCGAAAGCTGAGTAACCGTCACGACGAACCGAAGCGGTCAACATATACTTATTACTAAAAGAGTAGAACAAACGCCCCATCAAAGCATCGCCGGTAGTATATTGGTCAGTACTCAATGCAGTAGGATTGTTGCCCAAGTGGATGCCATGATAGCCTAATGCGTCACTTGGATTGTATCCTTTGTTAGTGCTCTTAGTCATCCAACTTTGTGACTTTTCGGCATTGACTAGGAAAGTTGCTTCTACTTTATGTTTATCGAGGAACTCATATTTCCAGTTGAAAACATTGTCTACCTGCCAGTTGAAAGCTTTATTATGCTGGCGGAAGGAAGAACCTCCTTCTCCTGCCCAGGCATCGTTCTTGGCTGATTTGTGCTCAAAGCTTTCGTTCCAGGCTAAACGCGGAGTAAAGTTCATCTGGTAAGAGAAACCGAACGGTAAATTCAGACGCCCGTAGATCGTTCCATCTAGATTCATGTATACTTGTTTCTTATCTGTATATTTACGGTCATAGAATGGGTTGGCGATGGTGTTTGAACCATTAGGATAGTGCTGGTTAGCACTTTCTGGATTGTTAACATCATTACTACAATACGGAGAAAACCATGTCAGAGCTTTAGTATCGACAGCAATAGCGCTTTCGTCACGGCTGGAGAAGTTCATATTCAGTCCCACTGTGATATACTTGCTAACATTGGATTCCAGATTCAGGCGGGTAGTGAAACGGCTAAATGCATCACCATCTTTGATACCTTCATTGTCCATATAGCCAATAGACCAATAGTATTGGTAATCTTCACCTTTCTTGCTAATGCTGACGTTGTAGTTTTGTTGTACTGCATTGTTTAACATCAAATCTTGCCAATTGGTTAGTTTACCATTGAAATAATTATTGATTTCAGGGGTAGATAGATCCAAACGTGACAACCATTTCGTTATTAGTTCTTCTTCTGATACAGACGTAACTTTATCCTTCTGGTCATAATTATACCAGTCTACTTTATCTATTCCATTAAGCTTTCTTGGATCGGTATACATTCCTGGATATTGTTCAAGGTATTCATCCGTTTGTCTACCGATTTCGTATGCTTGACGGAAATCAAGAAATTGCTCGGCGTTTCTGAGTTTGCGGCTCTTAATAGGAGTGACCAATCCCCAACTAGTATTGACGTTAATCACTGGCTTGCTGCTTGCTATACCTTTTTGTGTGGTGATAGCAATGACTCCGTTTGCTGCTTTTGCACCATATACAGCAGCAGAACTGGCATCTTTCAGTACGTCGATTGAAATGATGTCGTTGGGGTTCAATTCACTAAGTTCGCCATTATAAATAACTCCGTCTACAACAAGTAACGGTTGTGAGCCGGCTTTTAAAGTACCTTTACCACGTATAAGGAAGTCGCCGCCACCTTTTGCTTCGTTGTTGACTGAAATATTCAGACCGGCAGCATTAGCACGCAATAAGTCGTGCATATTACGGGGCATTTCTGCTTTTAAGTCGGTCGGACGAATGTTTGAAATAGCACCGGTTAGATCCTTCTTTTTAGCTGTACCATATCCGATAACTACAACTTCGTCGAGTGCTTGAGCGTCTTCCTGCATTGTAATGTTTAGATTGCTTTGCTGTACTTTGACTTCCACATCTTTGTATCCGATATAGGAAAGAACCAGTGTTTGACCGTTTTTTGCGGTAATGGTAAAGTTACCATTCATATCTGTGATGACACCGTTATTGGTACCTTTTACCATGACAGTAACGCCAATGAGGACTTCTCCCTTGTTATCTACTACATGCCCTTTTATTGATATATTGCCCGTTTGTTGTTCTGGAGCAACACTATGAACCTGCATTGAAAGGGATGTCGTAATGAAGGGCTGACCAGCTTGTACTGTACCAATGCCCAACAAAGCAGTCAGAGCTACTGATTGGACCAGACGATAGCATCGTTTGTGACCTTGCTGCCACATGCATGGATGTGATGAATTGTTTTTCATATAACTGAATAATAATTTAGTATTTAGATATTTATTAGTCTTTACAGATTGCAACTTTATGATTTTCAACCTCAAAATTGCTGGATAATAATATTGTTTCTGTTCTATTCTTTTTAGATTTGCTTTATGTTATACATTTGATTACACTTGCAAATCTCTGAAATAATATTATAACTTATGCAAAGAATGATGAAAATCATCGGGAACGATTTTGTAGTTTTTTGATGTTAATAGCTTGTTATATAGTTGATTATTCCTATGTAAAAACATGTTTTTGCATACCTTGTGCAGAAAGATAGTTAGCTTTTGTTAAGGAAAACGTTCCCGTTGATTTTGCAGATAATGATTCTATATTATTCTATAATATTGTGATATTTGCCATGTTGTTGAACTTTTAAGTAATTAATATGATGATATATTTATCCATTTTTTATAAATTTCGTCTACAGAGAATAATCTTATTGTTAGTTTTAGCTTTTTATTCTTTAGTTCTGTGTGCGCAGTTTGTGGATTATGAAAGAATAACCCCTCATCCTCGTTTATTATTAACGCAAGGAGGAGAAGAAGCTGTAAAGAAATCAATAGCAACGTTTCCATCGTTATTGAAGGTTCATAAGCGTATATTGGAAGAATCTGATGAGATACTCATCCAACAAATGGCGGAACGAGTTATGGAAGGGAAGCGGTTGCTGAGTGTTTCCCGTTTGGCATTAAAACGTATTTTCTATCTTTCATATGCCTATCGTATGACGAAGGAAGAAAAGTATGCTTATCGTGCGACACAAGAAATGCTTTCGGTAAGTCGTTTTCCAGATTGGAATCCATCTCACTTTTTGGATGTGGGAGAAATGGTGTTGGCATTATCCATAGGTTATGATTGGCTTTATGAGTATTTGGAATCGGAAACACGTTCTATAGTACGTGACGCAATTGTAGAAAAAGGCTTGGATGCCGCTGCTCCTGATGAGTGGTTTTACAGGGCAGCCTCTAATTGGAATTCTGTTTGTAATGCTGGTTTATTGTATGGTGCACTTGCAGTTTTTGAGGATGTGCCGGATAAGGCAAAAAAAATCATAGAGAGGTGCTTGCTGACTAATCCTAAAGCTTTATCGGCTTATGGACCGGACGGAGGATATCCAGAGGGCTTTCATTATTGGGGATACGGTACCAGTTTTCAGGTGTTACTTATTGCTGCCCTTGAAAGTGCATTGGGGACGGATGCCGGATTGTCCGAATATCCTGGTTTTTTGGAATCAGCTCGCTTTATGGAATTTATGACAGCTCCAAGTGGTGAATACTTTAATTTTTCGGATGCTGTTAATGGAGTGAGATGTAATATGATGATGTTTTGGTTTGCTAAGAAAATGGGGGATTTATCTTTACTATGGTTAGAAAATCAATATTTAGAGAATCCTTCAGTTTGTTTTGCAGAAGATCGTTTATTGCCCTGTCTGTTGATTTTTTGTGCTCATCAGGATTTGAGTAATATACAACCGCCTTCCTGCCATTTCTGGCATAATAGTGGAAAGACTCCGGTTTTTATTTATCGTGGCGGATGGAATAGTAAAGAGGATAGCTATTTGGCCGTAAAAGGAGGTTCTCCTCTAACTTCTCATGCACATATGGATGCCGGTTCATTTATTTATGAAAGGAAGGGAATACGCTGGGCGATAGATCTTGGAATGCAAAATTACTTAAGTCTGGAGAGTAGAGGAGTAAATTTATGGGATCAGTCTCAAGAAGGACAACGGTGGGGAGTGTTCCGTCTTGGTAATATGGCACATAATACGCTTACGATAAACAATAAGCGGCATTTAGTGAATAGTTATGCTTCTATTAACAGAATATATAAAAGTGAAGATATGAAAGGGGCAGAAGTAGATCTTATAAGCGTTTTTGCTGATGATATGGAAAAAGTTGTCCGCATCATTTATCTGAATGAAGAAGATGATCTGATTGTGAAAGATGAACTGGTTACGGGAGAAAAAGAGGCTTTGGTAACTTGGATTATGGTAACACCGGCTGAAGCAAAGATCATCGGTAAGAATCAAATGGAATTGGCTAAGGATGGACATCGAATGTTGCTTACCGTGATTGCACCAGGTGATGTTGAAATGAAACTTTGGTCCAATGAACCTCTCCATGCTTTTGATGAACCTAATCCGGGAAGTATGCGTGTAGGTTTTGAAACCCACCTTCCCGCAAACAGGAAGAATTTGTTGAAAGTGACATTAAATCTTATCAGATGAATTGTTTATTAATTAAATTATAAAAAGGATTTATGAAAGAAAAATGGCTCTTATTAAGTTTAATTGGTTTCCTTATTTCGTGTTCGAAACAGGAATCAATGGATGCATTGACGGCACGTGTATTTACCGTTGCTGAACAGCAGTATTTGACAATGGATACTCGTTTGGAGGTTACTACTTTACCGCAGTCCATAGCTTCGGACAGCACATTTAAATCTTCGACAATTTATTGGTGGTGTAGCGGGTTTTATCCCGGTTCACTCTGGTATATTTATGAGTATACTCAAAATGAAGCCGTGAAGACATTGGCCGAAAAGAATACGTTGAAGCTGGATCCCATTCAATACGTGACCAATGATCATGATGTCGGTTTCCAGTTAAATTGTAGTTATGGTAATGGTTTTCGTCTTACGGGAAATGAAGATTATAAGAAAGTTCTTTATCAAGGGGCACAATCATTGGCGACCCGCTTTAGTTCCGTAACTGGAGTAATCCGGAGCTGGGATTTTTTGCGTCGTGGTTGGAAATACCCTGTTATCATTGATAATATGATGAATCTGGAATTATTGATGTTTGCATCGAAAGCCTTTGATAATGATACTTTGGAATATGTAGCTCGTACGCATGCAAATACTACCCTTAAAAATCATTTCCGTAAAGATTATTCTTCTTATCATCTAGTAGATTATGACCCTGAAGATGGACATGTGCGTAGCCGGCAAACAGTACAGGGTTATTCCAATGAATCATCATGGGGGAGAGGGCAAGCCTGGGCGCTTTATGGCTATACAATGATGTTTCGTATGACCAGAGATGAAAAGTATTTGGAGCACGCAGAAAATATTGCCGATATGCTTCTTTCACGTCTTCCGGTTGATGGTATTCCTTATTGGGACTTTGATGCTCCTAACGGTAATGAATATCGCGATGCTTCAGCCGGTGCAATAATGGCCTCTGCTTTTGTGGAACTGAGTGGTTTTGCTACGGATGAGAAAGCAAGACAAAATTATCTATCAATAGCTGAAAAACAACTTCGAACTCTTGCTTCATCTCATTATCTTGCTGAACCGGGAACTAACTGTAATTTTATTCTAAAGCATAGTGTCGGTAATCTTCCAGAAAAGAGCGAAGTAGATGTACCACTTTCTTATGCCGATTATTATTTCTTAGAAGCATTGTTACGTTATAAAAAGGCTATGGGATAGGCTTGCATAGTTTTTTCTCTCGAAGAGTTGGCTTGTTTAAGGCTAACTTTTCGAGAGAAAAACGTATTTAACTTCTGTTCTTTTCCTAATATATTTCATCAGATATGCACGTTTCTTTTCGGTTTTGGACTAAATGAGTATTCCAATATAAATTGAGATAGTATTGCTCAGCATTTGATTCATTTCCATACCGTTATGAATTAATTCACCACAGATTATACAGAGTTTCACAGAGCTTAATCAATTTGAAATCAAAAGAATATAACTCCGTGAAACTCAGTGTTACTCTGTGGTGAAAACTCATTACTATACCGTTTTACTCCTTTCTGCACCAAGAAAAAATATTGTATTTCGTCAAATCTATCCGCTTCTTTATTTGTTAGTAATGCGAATCAGTAGCTGAAATTGGTTTGTTTTTGTCGGATGATGAATTAAATGACAAAAGAATAGTTTTTAGAGTTTAACTCTCTGCTTTTCCTTATATGAACCAAATTCAACCCCTGATTTGCATTAATATGAGATTATGCTGATGCACGTTTAGTATGTTGTTGTTTTAAGATGATAGCGATAGGATTTGGGCGATAATGTAGCTTCTTGGCTAAAGCTTGTACAGCCTTCCTGGTGCTTAGGCTAATATCCTTTTTATTGGCTAATGCGCGTGATATAGTAGATGGTGCCAGATTGAGTTGACGTGCCATTTCTTTAATGGTAATTTTAGGTTGTTTACTGACTTTCGGGTTATTCTTATGGCATTGTTTAAGTTTCACTGCCATGATATTGGGCTTGTAGTTTAATTGGGTAGCCAATTCCATTACGATTTTTTTGGTCTGCGAATTTACATCCCACTGGTCTGCCAAAGCTCTGGATACAGTGGAAGTAGAAAGATTTAGTGCTTTAGCGATTGTTTTAAGTGTTACTTGAGATTTCATGGTATTTACTTTATTAGGGTTAATATTATTTTCTTTATTATCGCTGCAAAGTTAGAATGCAATGAATTTTAGGACTTTACGATATATCTCAGAAACTCCCGGATTTGTATCATTAAGGAATAAAAGGTATATTTGCAGCATGTTTAGTCGATATATTGTATTGATATTATTCTTTTTTTGTTGGTCGAGTGTAAGTGCCCAGCTTTTGACCGACAAATTGTTCTTCGAACATTTGACTACCGAAGACGGACTTTCTCATAATTATGTGCAATCCATATATCAGGATAAGGATGGTTTTATCTGGTTGGGAAGTGATAATGGTTTAAACCGTTATGACGGACAGCGTATCGATATTTTTAGTACTAATACCCAACCCACTCTTGGAGGTAATAAAATACGCCGCATCATTCAGGACAGGGACAAGAATTTATGGATATTGCATGAAAATGGTTTGGACAGGATGAAATATTCTACTCAGCAAGTAAAAAGTTTCCTGTATGACAAGAACCAAAGTAGCCGTTGGGTTGGGATTGGGGTTGATAAAGAGGAGAGCTTGGTAGCCTATACGGAAAAGAAAATATTCAGATATGATATAGAAAAAGATACTCTTGTGGTTCTGCAGGACGCTCCGGAGGAATATCGATATTCTGCATTTGTGCAGGCTGGTGGGAAATATTATGTAGGTACTCGCCAACATGGCATTATTGTATATGATGAAAACTGGCAATTGCTTGAGCATATTTATCCCAAGTCCATAGAGAAAGGCCCCTTGACTGACGGATTGATAAATGTGTTGCAGGTGGATTCAGAAGGTTGTCTTTGGAGCGTGATCGTAGGTATATGTATTAACAAATATAATCCTAAGACCAAGGAAGTGAAAACTTATAAGCTTTCTTCTACATCTCTCCTTAATAAGGAGATTAGGGATATCATAGAGTTGAATAAGGACTATATGTTGATTGGCACTTTCAACGGTCTATTTAGGTTACATAAGGATAATATGGAGGAAGTGATAGTAGAAAAAGGGGAAATCGGGGAAGAAGGAGGCTTGAGCTATTATTCCATATATTCTTTGTTTAAGGATAGGCAAGGAATAGTGTGGGTTGGTACATATGCCGGTGGTGTGAACTACAGTCACAGCTATAATCAGCGCTTCAGATTCTTTGCTCCTTCTCATTTGGCTGGACGCTTCAGGATGGCAAAAGAAGATGTTGATAATAATATTTGGTTCGCAACAGAAGGTAACGGTTTGCTGTGTCATCGTCCGAAAACAGGCCAAGTGGAATCTTTTTGGTTGAACGAAAACAAGCATCACAATGATAATATTATTAAATCGATCTGTATATCCGGTGATACAATCATGTGCGGTAATCAACGGGGAGAAGTCTATAATTATTCTATAAAGAGGAATAAATTCTCATTATTGCGGAAATACGATAATACAAATATATTGTATATTTTCAAAGACTCTAAAGGACATTGGTGGATATCCGTACAGGATCAGGGCGTTTTCTGTCTGAATATGGATTCCGTGCGATTCCCATGCTCGAATTACATAGATGAGATAGATCCTGGAATACTTGTGTTTGCCACCCAGAAAGATGGATTGTATGTCTATAATCTGAATACAGGACAAAAGAAACAGATAAGTGCGGCAGATTTGGGGGTTCCTGCAGATAAATCGCTTAGTATAACTTCTTTTTGCCGTGATTCGGAACATAACCTATGGATGACGACTGAGAGACAGGGACTCTTATCTGTAGATAAACATTGGAAAATGCGAAAGCAACATTTGTCGCATACCAAGGTTCATTCGGATAAACTTTATTTCGTTGCCAAACAGAATGAAGAGAGGTTATGGGTAATTGGTGCACACAAATTGTATTTGTTCGATCCAAAAGAAGAACAATTACATACTTTTGATAATAACAACGGTTTGCGTCTGACCGATATGGATGCCTCCAGTCTGATAGATTCAGCCAATCGTTTTTGGATATTGGGTAATACCGGCTATATAATGGTAGATAATCGGAATTTTATGTTGAATGATATACCGGCTTCTGTGATTCTTACTACGTTACGTATTAATAATAAATTGCAAAGACCTTGTGAAAGTTCTGTGTTAGATAAATGTTTGGCTGAGACATCCGTGTTATGTTTAAAACACAATCAGACAAACATCTCAATAGCCTATGCGAGTGATAACCATATATATGGTAATAGCGACCGGTTCTTTTATAAGATGGATGGAGTAGACCCGGATTGGGTGGATGCGGGTAATCGTCGTGAAGTATTCTATAGTAATCTAGCCTCCGGTAACTACCTTTTAAGGATCAAAGTACTTAATAATGATGGAACGATAGGGCCGGAAACTCATTTGAAAATTGAAGTGCTTCCCCCTTTATGGGCGCGTTGGTGGGCATTTGCTATTTATGCTGCTATTATTTTCTACATATTGCAACGTTATATTGCCTATAAGCAAAGGAAACAACGGTTAGAGCACGAACTGTACCTCAAACAAATTGAAAAGGATAAATCTGAGGAGTTCAACCGGGAATTGCAGACCTTTTTTACGCAAGTGGCGCATGAATTTAGGACTCCGTTAACTCTGATTCTGAATCCTTTGGACGAGATACAGAAAAAGATAATACATGTTTCTGGAGTAGAAGAAGACTTGCTGTTAATCCGTCGTAATGCCAAACGATTACTCACGTTGGTAAATGATCTGATGGATCTGAGGAAGATAGAAAATGGCAATGGGGAACTGGAATTATCTTCTTTTAATTTTAATGATTTTATTCAGGAGATTTATTACTCTTTTCAGGTTACTGCCCGGCAAAGAGATATAGCATTGCAGCTTTCTCTACCGGAGATACCTATATTAGCTACATTTGATAAGGACGCATTAGAGAAAGTGTTCTTTAATTTATTGTCCAATGCTCTGAAGTTTACTCCGGAGGGGGGAACTGTCATTTTAGCTATTTTTTTGATTGAAGGAGAGAAGCCGAGAATACACATTGAAGTGAAAGACACAGGAGTAGGAATATCTAATGAGGATATAAGCAAGATATTCAAACCTTTTGCACTGTCTCATCAGGATTTGCATGGACAGATGGGAGGTAGTGGAGTTGGTCTGACCATAGCAAGAGCTATTGTAGAAAAACATCAGGGAACTATATCGGTTAGACGCAGGGAACCGCATGGTACTTGTTTTTCCATTGATTTGCCGTGGAGATATGATAAATGTTACGAAATGGCGGCTCAATACACATTGGATGAGAGTGAGGATGTAGTAGACAGTGCTTCTTCTTTTAAAGTTACTTCAATTTCTGAGACAATTTTGTTGGTGGATGATAATGTTGAAATTCTGACTTATCTTCAGAAAAAATTGTCGCGAAACTTTAAAGTTATTACAGCCCAGAATGGACGTGAAGCATTGGAGGTATTAGGCAAAGAAAATATGTCATTAGTAGTGAGTGATGTCATGATGCCTGAAATGGATGGGATGGAATTATGTACGTATATTAAAGAGAATCCTTCTTTTTGCCATCTTCCTGTCATATTGCTGACTGCAAAATCCATGACCATGTATGTTGAAGAAGGCTTTCAGGCCGGTGCGGATGACTATCTTGTGAAACCTTTCAAAGTCTCTACCTTGATAGTCCGTATTAATAATATTCTGAGCGGTCGGAAGAAATTGAAGGAGATTTATGGAAAACAACTCTCTTTAAAGAGTGTAGGCATTGAGTTGGAACCTGCAGATAAATCTTTTGCTGAACAATATGAGGCAGTGGTGAAAACACATCTTTCTAATCCAGAGTTGGATGTGGAAATGTTATGCAAGGAAATGGGAGTGAGCAGAGCTAAATTATATCGTAAGGTAAAGGCTATTACTAATCTTTCTCCGGCAGAATTGATCCGTAATATCCGTTTGGAATGTGCTGCTGAGATGCTTCGTACTTCTCAACAGACAGCAACGGAAATTGCCTATCAAACAGGATTTGGCAGTTATAATCATTTTGGTGATTATTTTAAGAGTGTTTATGGAGTTTCTCCTAAAGTATATAAGGAGAGGTATAAGAACACCTGATTTATTCGTTTATAGAGTCGATTGCAGCGTGCAAAGATTTGGAAATGTATATTGGGGCTAACAAGGCCGTCTAAAAATAAACTGTACCTCACAATTTAGAACTGCCCCCAAAAGTTAGACACGAAACTTTAGGAGCAGTTCTCTTAAAACGATAATTCCGTTTGATTTGTTAGCAATGTGAATAATAGATAATGTTTACCAATTATCTGTGCGGAATAGGCAAGCCGGTAGGCCATCCTTATTATAAAGATTTCCGTCCGGATTGTTCTCCCAGTTATAGCGTACAGCAATAGGGTTAGGAACTTTCGGATTCCAAATAACAATTCGATTATCTTTGAGTTCTCCCTGTGCCCAGTAGAATTTTTTATCTTCTCCTGCGATGGTAAACCCTTGCAGACATCCATATCGGCTGCGTATTTCTAAACCGGAACCTGTATTTTTGAATGTAATTATGATTTTGTCACCATTGATTTCCATACGTTCGAACATGGGGCTTTCACTGACAATATCCGGACGCCCATACTCGTGATGCAACACTTGTAATGCTACCCTCATACCTACTTCTTGTTTGTTGCGAGGATGAAGATCATGCGGATCTCCTAAGTCGCTGGTAACAATGAGATGGGTTTTAGGAACTGTTAGAACTTTACGCTGAGCATCTCGTATTTCCGCCCAAAGTGGTGTCTTGTTAGTAGAATCGAAGTTGGGAAGTTGGATGATATAAAACGGTAATTCTGAATTCCAGCGATTACGCCAGTCACTGATCATACATGTGAGCCAATCGGTATAAGGTTCTGCATTTCCTACATTGTTCTCTCCTTGATACCAGACGACTCCTTTAATGGCGAAGGATAGCAGTGGATGGATCATTGCATTGTATACCAATGATGGATAATCATTACGCTTTGCTTCCTTATTTGTTCGTGTAAAGTATTCTGTAGGGGGGGATAGTTTCTCGTTTTTGTTATATCGGTCTAGTCGTTTTTGTGGTAGTGTATTGGCAGCTTCCAGACTTGTCCAGGTTTCTACGATTGTACCGCCCCATGATGAATTTATAATACCAATAGGTATATTTGTTTCCTCATAAACCTTTCTAGCGAAGAAATAAGCCACTCCAGAGAAACGACCTACGGTTTCAGGTGAACATACGAGCCATGTTGTGCTGATTGTATCTTTAGGGGATAATTCCATGCGGCGAGGTATGTTTAAAGTTCGGATTTGTGAATAGTTGGCATTCTTTTTCTCCACTTCCGCATTAGTGACGTTGTTTACTACCCATTGCATGTTAGACTGTCCGCTACATAACCATACATCTCCGATAAGAATATCCTTGATACTTATTTGGTTGTCTTTTCCGGTGATTTGCAGTTGATAGGGACCTCCGGCTTCCAGAGCTTTCAGGTTAACTTCCCAGTATCCCTTGGCGTCGGCTTTTGCCGTTTGTTTTTGCTCTGCGAATAAAATTTGTATTTTCTCCTTTGGATCAGCCTGTCCCCATATACGAATAGGCTGGTTCCTTTGTAGTACCATTCCATTGGAATAGATGGCTGGCAATGTCACTTTGGCTTGTACACTTAAAGAGGCAAATAGAAAAATAAATAATAAATGTTTCATGGTAGATTATTTTTTATGCGAAAGTAAGTGAATGCTATAACATATACAATAGATGTGCAGATAAAATTATCGGAAACGATTTCGTGCTTCATGTATTAGATAAACGTCTTGTATATAGTGTTTTAATGTGAAAGTGAATTTGCAAACGTTCCCGGTGTTGTCATACATAAACAGTAAACCGGACTTAAGTAAATGTCTATATTTGTGACGCATTATTTAATTTAGTATTAATCAAAATATCACTTTAAACCAATAAAATCGATTTATGAGAAGATTTTGTCTGACACTTACATTTCTGAGTGCATTCTTGAGTTTTAGTATAGCTCAAAAACAATATCAGTTAAAGTCACCGAATGGGAAGCTTGAACTAAGTATCGAAGCCGATGATCAAATTTGTTATTCCTTAAGACATGAAAATACAGCGATTATTGTCTCTTCGCCGATTTCCATGTCATTAAGCAATAATAAAATATTAGGCGTGAAGTCTAAAGTTAAGAATATACGTAGGCGTGTGATTGATGAGAATATCACTACTGCCATTTACAAACGGAGTGAGATAAGAAATCGTTGCAATGAGCTGTCTCTTACTTTCAGGGATGGATTTCAATTAGAATTCAGAGCTTATGATGAAGGAGTTGCATATCGCTTCGTCGTTACGGAGAATAAGCCTTTTAATGTAATAGCTGAAGAAGCTACATTTAATTTTGACGATGATTATATGGTGTATATTCCCTATGTGAGAGGAGGAAAAAATAAAAAGGTGGAAGACCAGTTCTTCAATTCTTTTGAGAATATCTATACACATGTCAATCTAAGTGAAATGGGTACTAATCAATTGGCTTTTACTCCGGTTGTTGTGGAGTTGAAAGATGGAAAGAAGCTTTGTATTGCAGAATCAGACGTGGAGAGTTATCCTGGCATGTTTGTTCGCAATGCGAATCAGTCTAATTCTTTGAAAGGTGTTTTTGCTCCGTATCCGAAAGAAACGGTACAAGGTGGGCACAACAAATTACAAAAACTGGTTACTGCAAGAGAAGATTATATTGCGAAGTGTTCCGGTAGACGAAGTTTTCCCTGGCGCATTGCTATTGTATCTTCTGATGATAAAGAGCTCCTTGATAATGATATGGTTTATAAACTGGCTGCTCCCTCCCGCTTGGAGGATACTTCATGGATTAAGCCTGGCAAGGTGGCTTGGGAATGGTGGAACAGTTGTGGGTTGTCCGGTGTGGATTTCAAAGCTGGTGTGAACAATGTTACCTATAAAGCCTATATTGATTTTGCTTCTAAGCATGGTATTGAGTATGTGATTTTGGATGAAGGCTGGGCCGTAAATCTAAAAGCTGATTTATTTCAGGTTGTGCCGGAAATAGATTTGAAAGAGTTGGTTGCTTATGCTGATTCTAAACATGTAGGGCTGATTTTGTGGGCTGGTTATTATGCTTTTGAACGTGATTTGGAAAGAATCTGCAAACATTATTCGGAATTGGGTATTAAAGGATTCAAGGTAGATTTCATGGACCGTGACGATCAAGCAATGGTTGATTTTCACTATCGTGGGGCTGAGATAGCTGCAAAATACCATTTAATGTTAGATTATCATGGCACTTATAAGCCGACAGGAATGAATCGTACTTATCCGAATGTGATTAATTTTGAGGGCGTACATGGCTTGGAACAGTTAAAGTTCTCTGGCAGTGAGAATGTGGATCAGGTTACCTATGATGTGACTATGCCTTTCATTCGTATGATTGCAGGACCTGTGGATTATACTCAAGGCGCAATGAAAAATGGCAATAAACGCAATTTTCGTGCTGTTAATGAAGAACCTATGAGTATGGGAACCCGTTGCCGCCAGCTGGCTGAATATGTAATATTCGAAGCTCCGCTATCTATGTTGTGTGATAGTCCTGTTCTCTATGAGCGTGAATCTGAGTGTACCTCTTATATTTCAGATATTCCGACAGTATGGGATGAGACAAGGGCCTTGAATGGAAAAATAGGAGAATATATCTCAATGGCCCGTCGTAAAGGAGATGTTTGGTATGTAGGAGCGTTGACTAACTGGAAAAAGCGTACGATGGAATTTGATTTGTCATTTCTGGGTGAAGGTAAATGGACAATTGAGCTTTATAAGGACGGTATAAATGCGGATAAGATAGCTTCTGATTATCGGAAGTCTGTTATCTTTGTTCCCCAAAATCGTAAACTAACAGTGAATTTGGCAGAAGGTGGAGGATGTGCAATGAAAATTTATAAAAAGTAATAGAGAAATATTTATGAAGAAGAAATTTTTAGGTTGGATTTTATTTCTGATAACTATCTGTAATGGCCAGTACGTTGGTGCTCAGGAGTTACTGACAAATGTATATGGCAGACAATATACTTTCTTGAATGGAAAGTGGAATGTTATTATTGATCCTTATCAGCAAGGTCGGCGAACCTCTATCTATAAGAACAGACCTTTGAGAAATAAGGCTGACTTTAAAGAGTATGAGTTCGAAGGAGGGTTACGTTTGAATGTACCTTCCGATTGGAATTCGCAGCTTCCTGAACTTAAATATTATGAAGGTACGGTGTGGTATGCCCGCAAATTTAAGGTGAATAAAAATCAGGATGAGAATCTGTTTCTCTACTTCGGAGCTGTGAGTTACCGTTGCCGGGTCTATCTGAATGGAAAAGAGATAGGTAGTCATGAAGGTGGATTTACGCCATTTCAGTTCAATATCACTGATTTGATAATAGAAGGAGAAAATTTTCTGGCTGTGGAAGTGAATAATACTCGGACGGTAGATGCAATTCCTGCGCTGTCATTTGACTGGTGGAATTATGGCGGCATAACGCGTGATGTGATGTTGGTACATACTCCTAAAGTATATATCAGCAATTACTTTATACAACTGGATAAATACAAGCCGGATTATATTCATGCAATCTTGCAACTGTCAGAGCGGAAAGCGGGTCAGAAAGTGAGAATTGAAATTCCTGAACTGAAAATCGCATCTGAAGTACAGACTGATGGACAAGGAATAGCGAAAACATCTTTCCGTGCAAAGAACTTAGAACGTTGGTCGCCCCAAAAACCTAAACTTTACCAAGTTACAGTTTCTTCTGCAACGGATCATGTGAAAGAGAATATAGGCTTTCGTAATCTTAGTGTGAAAGGGACGAAGATTTATCTGAATGACGCTCCGATCTTTATGAAAGGAATCAGTTTCCATGAAGAGATAGCGCAACGCCAGGGAAGAGCATTTTCAGAGCAGGATGCTGTAGCATTACTTTCTGAAGCAAAGGAATTAGGTGCCAATTTAGTACGTCTGGCACATTATCCGCAGAATGAATACATCGTTCGTCTGGCTGAAAAGATGGGTATTATGTTATGGGAAGAAATTCCTATCTGGCAAGGAATTGATTTTAAAAATGCCGGGACGCGTATGAAGGCGCAAAGAATGTATACGGAAATGGTTATGCGTGACAGGAATAGGTGTGCCTTGGCCTTCTGGGGAGTTGCCAATGAAACGGCCCCTTCCGAAGCCCGCAATGCTTTTCTGAAGAGTCTTGTCGAGCACTGTCACGAGATGGACACTACCCGTCTGATAACAGCAGCTTTCGACCTGCCGAAACTAAATCCTGAAACGAAGGCTTTTGAAATGAACGATTCTTTTATCGAAGAGTTGGATGTAGTATCGATTAATAAATATATGGGGTGGTATCATGCCTGGCCGTCAGATCCTTCGGAAGTGTGTTGGAATGTGGCTCCTGGTAAACCGTTGATTTTTTCTGAATTTGGTGGTGAAGCCCTTTACGGGCAATCGGGAGATTCTACGGTAACCAGTTCATGGAGCGAAGAATATCAGGAAAAGCTGTTTAGAGATAATCTGGAGATGTTCAACAATGTGAAAAATTTGGCCGGTATCTCTCCCTGGATACTATTTGATTTCCGTTCTCCGTATCGTTTTCATCCTACGAATCAGGAAGGTTGGAATCGGAAAGGGCTTATTTCTGATCAGGGATTTAGGAAAAAGGCTTGGTATGTGATGAAAGAGTTCTATAATAATAAGTGATGATATGAAAAAGAATAGTCTTTTATGTGCAATAATTTGGGGTATCATGGCAACTACTTTGCCCGCCCAGACAGTGAAGAAGGATTATACTCATCAGGTAGATTCTGTACTGAAGCTTATGACTGTGGAAGAAAAAGTAGGACAAATGATTCAGTATTCCAATAATAAGCTTCTGACTGGTCCTTCCCTTGACAGTCGTAATCATACGGAAGAAATCAAACGTGGTGAGGTAGGTTCTATTTTTAATATATTGACTGTAGAGCGTGCAAAGCAATATCAGGATTTGGCTATGCAGTCCCGTTTGAGAATCCCGTTAATTTTTGGTTTGGATGTTGTACATGGGATGAGGACCATTTTCCCGATACCGATGGCTGAGGCTGCCAGTTTTAATCTAGAGCTGATAAAAAAAACGGCAAGTGTGGCAGCAGCGGAGACTTCTGCCCATGGAATTCACTGGACGTTTGCTCCCATGGTTGATATTTCTAGGGATGCCCGTTGGGGGCGCTCGATGGAAGGAGCTGGGGAAGACCCTTGGTATGGTAGTCAGGTGGCAAAGGCTCGTGTAGAAGGTTTTCAGGGTACTGATTATAATGATAGAAACACAGTTCTTGCTTGTGCGAAGCATTTTGCTGCTTATGGAGCAGCGGTAGCAGGTAAGGATTATGCTGAAGCTGATATCTCGGAACATACACTTCTACAAGTATATTTACCACCATTTCGGGCTGCGGTAGAAGCCGGAGTGGGTACTTTCATGAATGCTTTTAATGAAATAAACGGTATTCCGGCAACTGCCCATAAGCCTCTTTTGAGAGATATTCTGAAAGGAGAATGGGGATTCAAAGGCTTTGTAGTCAGTGATTGGGGCTCTGTTGGTGAGATTGCCAAGCATCGGATGGCAAAAGATAATGAGGATGCCGGTCGGTTGGCCGCTATTGCAGGCTGTGACATGGATATGCATTCTATGACTTATGCCAGACATTTGGTCAATTTGGTAAAACAGGGAGCTGTAGACATTACCTTGATTGATGATGCTGTAAAGCGGATTTTGACAGTGAAATTTGAATTAGGCTTGTTTGATGATCCTTATCGTTATAACTATCGTGAAAAGGAAATCGAAAACAAGAAAGTAAATGCTGCTCACAGGAAAGTGGCTCGTGAAGCTGGGGCTGGTTCAGTCGTCCTTCTGAAAAACCAAAATGTTTTGCCTGTTACATCCACTGCTGGTAAAATAGCTGTAGTCGGCCCTTTGAATAAAGCCAAAAAAGATATGCTGGGAAATTGGTCCGCCATTGGAAAGGCTGAAGAAGTAATTTCTGTTTTTGATGGTCTGAAAGCGGCCTTACCAAAAGCTAAAATTACCTATATTGAAGGTTATGATTTGGAAACGAATGAATTGAAACCATTACCGGATTTTTCTGAATATGACGTGATTATTGTATCAGTAGGAGAGCGTGCGATGGAGTCTGGAGAAGCGAAATCGAAAGTGGATATCAACATCAATGCTAATCAGCAGTTGATGGTGAAACAAATAAAGGAGAAGGCAGGGAAACCTGTTATCACTTTAGTTATGGGAGGCCGTCCATTGATTTTCTCCGATATGGAACCTTATGCCGATGCTATTCTTATGACTTGGTGGCTTGGTACGGAAGCAGGCAATTCTATTGCGGATGTGCTTACTGGTAAATATAATCCGTCTGGTAAGTTACCAATGACATTTCCCCGTCACGTAGGCCAGTGCCCGCTATATTACAATCATAAAAGTACAGGACGTGCCTGGGCGCCCAACAATCCGTGGGTAAGCGGTTATATGGATGAGAGTGTGAAACCTGCCTATGTGTTCGGATATGGCTTGAGTTATACGACTTTTGAAATAGCGGCTCCTGTGATGTCGAAAAAAGAATATAAAGCAGGAGAGCCAGTAGTGCTGACTACCTCTGTTACGAATACGGGGCAATATACGGGCAAAGAAACCGTTCAACTCTATTTGCAGGACGTGGTCAGTTCTGTGACCCGTCCGGTTATTGAGTTATGTGGAATCCGGCAGGTAGAATTGGCACCTGGAGAAACCCGAAAGATTGAATTTACCTTGTCTGAACAAGAACTAGGTTTCTTTAATTCAGATAAACAGTTCGTCACAGAGCCGGGTGACTTTAAACTCTTTGTCGGAAGCAGTTCGGATAATTTAAAAGCAACGGAATTTGAACTTATAAAAAAATAAATGGAATTACATGTAGTACGTCCTATTTTTATCCTATTGCTTTGGGGATTTACTTTGGGACTGAAAGCGGATGATTTATCCGTCATCAGGCAGAAGTATATAGAGAGTATATTATATAAGAATAAATCAGAACAGCAGTTGATACGACTGATGTGTCAGATGTCCCATGAGAAAGTAGTCGGTGACCAGATGGTTGTAGAATTAATGGAACGTTGCCCGATAGAAGTTGGATACGTTCGTCAATTATTATCTGATTTGAGTGAACAAGGTAGTTGGAATGGGCTCGATTTCACTAATAGTAAGGCTGCCAGTTGGCTTCCGCGGATTCATGCGGCCCGTGTGCTTGAGTTGGCTAAAGTTTATGCTAATTCGGAACATACCTTTTATAAATCAGCTGAGATTGCAGAGGCCATTCATAAGGCTATGGGATATTGGTTCCGGATGAAGCCAGTAGCTGCCAATTGGTGGTATAATGAAATAGGTATACCTAAAGTTTTGGGAGCTGCATTTGTTTTATTTGAAGACCAGTTGTCGACGGAAGAGAAGAAGCATGCTATTGAGGTGATGAACCAAGCAAAGATAGGGATGACGGCCCAGAATAGAGTTTGGCTAGCTGGCAATGTATTGGTGAAAGGACTATTGCTAAATGATATTCAACTGGTACAGGAAGCAAGGAATGCCATGAATGATGAGATAAAAATAGCTTATGGCAAAGCAGAAGGGATCAAGGTCGATTATAGTTTTCATCAACACGGACCTCAACAGCAGGTCGGGAATTATGGTGCAGCTTATTTGGCTACTATGAGTTTTTGGGCATATATTCTTGACGGCACTTCATTAGCGTTGGATCAAGAGCGTTTTAAGCTTATCACTAACTATACGAATGAAGGTGTGCGGAGAATCTTGTGGAAAAACAAGATGGATGTGAATAATCTTGGAAGGCAACTTTATCGGCAGGCACAGCGGAATAAGGCTTTTTCGAGCTTATTCTCTGCTAATGCATTGGCGCAAGTGAATAGTAAAGATTGTAATGTATATCATATGTTGATTGATGAAAATCTTGGGAATACATCAACTGCGTTGTTGGGACAATACCATTTCTGGAAATCTGATATGACAATCCATCGTTGTCCCACTTGGATGGCATCTGTAAGAATGGCATCGGACAGGGTGATCGGCACAGAGTCGGGTACGGATAACGTAAAAGGTTATTATTTGGCAGACGGTGCTCTCTACACTTATGTGGATGGTGATGAATATACGGATATATTTCCTTGTTGGGATTGGCGTAAAGTGCCTGGTGTGACTTGCTATCAGGAAGATAAGGCTGTCCATGTAATGGGATGGCTTGAAAAGCAAAATAAAGGCTCATTTGTGGGAAATGTGAATGATGGCACTATTGGCCTTACTTCGATGGATTTGGTAAGGGACGGGCTTTATGCTAGAAAGACGTGGATTTTTACACCAGATTATGTCTTATGCTTAGGAGCGGGCATTCGTTCTGATAGCAGTTATCAGGTGAATACTTCTGTGGAGCAGGCTGTACTAAGAGATGATTTATTGTATTGGAATAAAGGAAAGTGGGAAGCTGTGAAAGATTTGAAATTTTCCTGTGGGGATTCCCAGCGCTTTTTTCACCATCAGACCGGATACATCTTGTTGGAAGGCGAGGGGCGTATTTTCTCTGAACAGCGTACAAATTCTTGGAATGATATTATGAAGATATATCCTAAAAGCGAGTTGCAGACGAAAGATGTGTTTACTATTTATATGAATCATGGAATTCTTCCAAAAAATGACTCATATCAATACGTGATATTGCCGGCTACCACTCCTAAGGAAGTACAACACTTTGATTTATCTTCATTTAAAATAATTAGTAATACCAGTCAATGTCAGGCAGTCCAACTAAATAAAGAGACATATTTACTTGCATTGTATGAAGCTGGAAGTGTTCCCTTATTCGGTGAACTAAAGTTTGAAAGCAATAAAAAAGGGCTTTTTATTCTGCGTACTTATAAGAAAAAGTGGAAAGTGTATGCTTCAGATCCAACTCAGACAGAAACATCCATGGAAGTGATCCTTAATGGAAATAAAAGAGAAATCAAATTGCCCGAAGGCGAATATAAAGGGACTGTTGCCATGTTCTCTGAATGACTTGTGGAACAAAATCATAGTTATGAAGAAAATATTGATTAGATGGAGATGACGTGAAAATAAAATTAATGAAAATGTAGAATGGAAAAAGGTTGCAGTGACAAAACATTGCAACCTTTTTCTTTCTATTTAGCAAACATTTACAGCGGAATATATTCTACGAATGCTTCCATTGCTTCGTAAGATGCCAAACCGAGATTGTCATACAATGCGGCGGTACCACGGTTACGGTCTTCACTGCGTTGCCAGAACAAACGTTCGTCGTTGCCCAGGAATGGTGCACTTTCCATCTGAGACTGGTGCTTCAGGATTGAATTACGTTTTGCACGCAGTTCTTCCGGACTGATGGGCACTGCCATTTCAATGTTTTCAATTTCCCACTCGGCCCACGCACCACGATACATCCAAATACGGCAATCTTTCAACCATTTTGCACCTTCTTCTTTTTCCAGATCGATAGCAGCAAATACGGCATCTGTGCAAACACGGTGTGTTCCATGTGGATCGGCGAGATCACCGGCTACGAATATTTGATGAGGTTTCACTTCACGCAGCAGGTTACGCACAATTTCCACATCAGCTTCGGTCAACGGACCTTTCTGTATTCTACCTGTTTCGTAGAACGGCAGGTCAAGGAAGTGGCAATGATCCAGAGGGATATTATTGTACGTACAAGCAGTGCGCGCTTCACCACGACGTATCAAGCCCTTAATTGTGAGGATGTCACGTGTATCGATGTCACCATCTTTCTTCTCTTTCAGGAATTTACGGATTTCTGCATATTTATCAACAACTACCTTGTCTTCGCTATTATTGAAGATCTGGTTGAAACCATTGATGAAATGCAGGAAGCGGATTACTTCTTCGTCACCTACGGCAATGTTACCGGAAGTTTCGTAAGCCACGTGTACGTCATGCTTTTGTTCTACCAAGCGGCGGATTGTACCACCCATGGAGATTACGTCATCATCGGGATGCGGAGAGAATACGACGATACGTTTCGGATACGGTTTCGCACGTTCGGGACGATAAGTATCGTCTGCATTTGGTTTACCACCCGGCCATCCGGTGATGGTGTGTTGCAGATCGTTGAAGATCTTGATATTCACATTATATGCCGAACCAAACAGAGCCAGCAGTTCGCTCAAACCATTTTCATTGTAATCCTTGTTTGTTAGTTTCAGGATCGGCTTGCCTGTCAGTTGACATAACCAGACGATGGCGCTACGAATCAGTTTGTCGTTCCATTCGCAGGAAGTCACTAGCCACGGACGGTGAATACGTGTCAGGTTACCGGCAGCAGAAAGGTCGATAACTACATGAGCATTGTTGTGAGTTTGCAGGAAAGACGCCGGAATGGTATCCGTTACTGCACCTTCTACGCACTCTTTTACCATTTTGGCTTTGTCTTCACCCCATGCCATCAGATAGATTTTCTTGGCAGCCAAGATCGTAGAAACACCCATTGTTATGGAGCTGATCGGAGTGCTTTCGATGCTACCGAACATTTTGGATGCTTCATTGCGTGAATCGTTGTCCAGTAAAATCAAACGGGTGGTGGAGTTCAGGCGGGAACCCGGTTCGTTGAAACCAATGTTACCTACGCGCCCGATGCCCAGTAATACGGCATCCAATCCACCGAAACTTTCGATGCGTTGCTCGTACAGGCGGCAATATTCAAAGATGGTATCTTTAGGAATTGTACCGTCCGGGCTAAAGATATTTTGCTTGTCAACATCTACATGATCAAGGAACATTTCCTTCAAGGCATTCAGGTTGCTGTTGATGGCATCTGATGTAAGAGGATAATATTCGTAAAGGTTGAATATGATAACGTTGCGGAAACTCAAGCCTTCCTCTTTATGTATACGGATAAGGGCTGAGTATACGTTGCGGGGAGAATTACCGCCCGGCAATGCCAATACACAGAAACGTCCGGCTTTCTGTTTATCACGAATAAGTTGAGCTATTTCGTAGGCAACGTGGTTGGCGCCTTCCTCTGCCGATTCGTAGATGTCGGTTGGGATTTTTTCCAGTCGGGTCAATACCGACCTTTCAAATGCATTCTCAGGCCTATAATACCTGGGGGAGACTCTGTTGAGAGTGATTTGAGAACTAAGATTGGTTTTCATAACTTAATTTGGTATTAATAAATTGATTAAAGCTTGTCGCTTCTAAGATTTAACAAATATACAAAAAACAATGTTCACTAATTCTAGTGTTGGGGTTGTTTTTTGGAACAAGGTGTTTTCTTCTGACACTGTTTCGGGATACAAATGTAGCCACTTTTTGGTAACTATGCACTCACTTCTTTTAGGTATTTTCATTAAAAAGACTAAAATGGAATCTTTTTGTACAAAAACATCACCTGTTCGGGGGGGGATGGTATGCTGACCGGTTTCATCAACAGATAACCTTAATTGATATAGAATGTAGTGGTTACTGTATTTCCTGCTTCGTCTACCGCTGTTAGTGAATGTTTTCCGGGCGTGGGTTGTAGTGAGATCTTATGAAAGTCTTGTGTCTGGGTAAGATAAGTGTTATCAAGGTGCCAGAAAATGGTGGTACCTGGATTGCTGTGAGCCAGCTCGGTGGTTAGAAAGCCCGGACTTCCATCCATCTGTTTGGGTAACACAATACGGGCATTCATGGGTGGATAGATGAATTGCATGGATTGCAATGCATCCTCTCCGCAGCCTGTTTTGAAGGGAGGAAGCGGATTGTATTCCGGATGATGTTGTTTGTAATACCATTCCCATACAGGTGGTAAAGTGAACCAGGACTTCTGGATAGTTGGTTCCAAATTTGCGCAATTCTCGTAGATACGGTGAGTTTCATCGGCTGAAAGGGTGATCAGGTGATGATAAGGGCAAGCTTCCGTCTTTAGTCCGGCAGGAAGAATCAGTAAAGTATCTGTTTCTTCGCAAAACCTACCCTTCAAGTGTCCGGATTTCCGGCATACCTCAGCCTTGACAAAGACATCTCCCGGTCGTTTGAACCACCGTGTCGGAGGTAGCAGACTAAATACATCAAACAAAACCGGACCGGCTGTCCGTGCTCCTACAAGACCGGGTTTACCTTCTCCTGTAGCATTCCCTACCCATACACCTACGGCATAGTGAGGGGTGACTCCTACAGCCCAGGCATCGCGGAATCCGTGGCTTGTTCCGGTCTTCCAGGCAATGGGGTGCATGGAGGGGATTGATTTCCAGTCTATTTCTTCGGGACGATTCACCTCGGTTAACGCATTGAAGGTTTGCCATGCGGCTCCCGATTGGAAAGTATCCGTCGATTTTCCCGAAGCGAAGACTTCTGATTCTCCTGATCCTTCAGCGTCCGCAAGCAGCAAACTACATTCTGTTTGTGGAAGCTGCAATAAACTCCGCCCCATGTAAGCATACGCATTTGTCACATCCCACAGGGTAGCTTCCGCTCCGCCCAGAATGAGTGATAAACCATAATGGGAAGCCGGACGATTGATTGTTTTTAAGCCTATTTGCCTCAGAAAAGTATGAAACTTGGGAACACCATATCTTTGTAGCATCGTCACTGCCGGAATATTCAATGAACGTGCAAGAGCTTCCGAAGCAGGAACGGCACCTTCGAATTGCAAACTGAAGTTTTGAGGTGTAAAGCCATTAATATTAACCGGTATATCGGGCAGTAGCGTATGAGGTAGCAGACTGCCTTCCTGCAACATGGCGTAATATAAAAATGGTTTCAGAATACTTCCCGTGCTTCTGGGTGCCTGAATAACATCTACTTGGTTACCGGCTTGCTTCCGTTCGAAATTGACATTGCCGCAATAAGCCACAACCTGATTGGTTCGGATATCAATCACCAGAATTGCCAGGTTGCGTATATCACTCCGGTTAAATTCATTGCTCCAACGTTCGGCTGCGTTCTCTATTTGGGTTTGAATACCCCTGTCGATAGTTGATATGGAATATTTTCCGTTTCGTTCCTGATAGAAGCGACTGACTAGATGGGGAGCGGTTTGGGGGAGTGGATGAGGCTCGTCGGGGAGTGGTTCGCTGATAGCCAGTTCGTAAGTGGAGTTATCTATAATCTTTCGTGCATATAGTTGTTTTAGCAGACGGTTTCTTTTATTAAGTAATAATTGTCGTGATTTGGAGAGATGAATCATGGCGGGTGCATTTGGAAGTACTGCCAGCATGGCTGCTTCTGCCCAGGACAGTTCTTCGGCGGGATGTCCGAAATATCGCCAGGCAGCGGCATCGAGCCCTACTACGTTTCCTCCGAAAGGAGCGTGTGAGATGTACATAGACAGGATTTTCTCTTTTGAAGCGCGAAACTCAAGTCGGGTGGCCAAGATCATTTCTATGAACTTTTCTCCAAAAGTGCGCGATTCGTTTCTTGCCAGACGGATTGTTTGCATGGTGAGGGTACTTCCTCCACTTACAATGCGCTTATTCTTTAGGTTTTGGTAGGCGGCTCTGCTAATGGAGACAGGATTGACTCCCCAATGGTGATAGAAATGCCTGTCTTCGAAAGTGATGAGGCATTGCTTTATTTTCTCCGGAGTAGTGGTCCGGGGTGGAAAGCGCCATTGACCGTCGGATGCAATGCGTGCGCCCAATAATTCACCGTTCCGGTCAGTGACGACGGTGGAGTAGGGCACATGGAAAAGTTGCCGGGGGAGGCAAAAGATATAGCCTATCACCAGAATTGTAATAAGTATGAGTATTACTTTTCTGGTGATAGACAGTTGTTTGAAGTACTTTATAATTTGAATCTTCATCAATATTTAAATATGACTATCTTAATTCTCCTCCTCCAGGGAGGAGGAGTACCCCATAGGGGGGAGGTGGTAGGTAGAATGAAAAATACCTATGAATTAATAAGGAACTCTTTTCTTACCTACCACCCCGCCTTTTGGGCACCCCTCCTTCTAGAAGGAGGGGAATTTGGATAGTTTTGCTCAGTGGCATGTTACTTACTGACAGTCGTTCTTCCCGCCTTGGTTCGTGCTTGTGCCGAACCGTCATACATGGCTTCGCACTGGATAGCCGGCAAAATGAAATTGCCTGCATATGTAGCTTGCAGTCTTATGGTGAACTTTTTCAATTCACTGCGACGCAAGTCGAAGTAAGTCAATACGCGGTCGTCACGAATATCCTGATAGGTATACTCACGGGTAGGTGTCGCTTCCGGAGTCATCAACCGGTCATTGTAAATTTCCCAACCTGACGGCAGAATATGTGTCAATGCCAAATTACTGTAAGCAGTGGTTCCACTGATATTACCTACAGTGATGACTGCCATAAAGTCTGTTCCTTGCTTGATATCATCTATGGATATCGTCGCTCCGTTCATATCCGTATATTTTACGTCCAGGCGGAGGTTATTGGATATTGCGGGTAACGTGTCATTAAGTAATTGCGTGCGTGTAATGAGGTCCACACTTAATGCACCTTTACCTTCATTCTTTACTATAATATTACCCGAAGCCGGTGAAGTGGACAGTTCCTTTGCAAATACAGCCTTGGCTGATTTTACTACGGGTTGCTGTTTCCCGTTCCAGGTCCAGGTGAAGTCCAGAGTACCTGAAAGCTTCTCAGCTAGGCGTCCCATCGCCATCAATGAGAAAGCAGTGGACTGTGTACTGAACCAATTCTCTTCGGCCAGATTTTTGGATACTTTCTTTGCCTGTTGCAATGCCGCCTGGTCTCGGTTCATTAGGAGTAAAGTTTCCAATATCATAGCTTCGTCACGATCATACGAACCATAGATGTAGTTCTGTGAGGAATAAGGGGTAACGGTGGTTTCTGCCTTAAATACCAGTTCTTCAGCCGGTTTCATCTTACCTGTCAGGGCATAAGCGGCTGCCAGTCTCCATTTGGCTTGCAGAGGCAGGTTAGCTTGTTCTTTCATCCGGTTCATGGCGCCCTGCTCAGGTGCACCGGCTAATGCCAGTGTGTACAATCTGTATGCTTGTTGCACTCCCGTTTGCCAGTAACCCCAACTGTCATCTTGATCCGGCATCCGCCAGTTTTGGGCAGCAGCACGTTGGAAGCGTTTCCACTTATTCAGTACATTCGAGTTGACAGCGTAGCCTTTCTCCTGTGCCAATACGAGGAACATGCCCGCATAAGAAGTAATCCACTCATCAGCACTGGCATTCCCCGGCCAGTAAACAAAACCGCCGTTCGGAAGCTGGCGTGCATAGAGTTGCCGTATCGCTTCCTGTACGTTAGCCTTAATCTTTTGAGCTTCTTCCTCATCCACAGCTTTAAACTGGCTGACGAACAATAACGGCAGAGCTTTGGAAGTCAGCTGTTCCGTGCAATGATGCTGATAATTATACAGGTAGTCGAACCTGCGGCTGATATCTACCGAAGGAATACGTGAGACTTCCAGCAGCATACGGCTATTTGCCGGAGAAGCACCATTCAATGAATAAGGAAGTGTTACACTTTCTCCTTTTTCCACCCATTGGCTATTGCGGAAAGTCACTGCCGGATTCGGGTTTCGGACTTCGATTTCAATGGTCTCTTTCGCCTGCTGACTGCCACCGCTGGCAGTGATATGTATCGTTGCTTTTCCTGTTTTACTTCCGGTCTTTATTTTAAAGTAAACGAGCTGGTCACCCGGTTGACTGAAAGTAATGGATTGTTTATTGGGATCGATCACTTGTACACCTCCACCTGAAGCCTGGATGGATACCGATACATTCTTCACTTCCTTCTCCATGGCAAAGACATTTACCGGGACAGTAATCTCTTCTTGTGTGCTCAGCACACGGGGCAGGGTGGACAACAACATCAATGGTGTCCGCACGAAAGAAGTCTTTTCCGCTTTTCCATAAGCTCCGTCTTGCCCCGCTACCACCATCGTACGCACAGAACCTACGTACATCGGTAGTTTCAGCGTGTGCGTCTTCTGTTTTCCTTTATCCAGATAAAACGGACCGATGAATTTCACTACCGGCTTGAAGCGATTCGCTTTTGCATCGGCCGGTTTCAATGTCTCGTCACCACCCGTACTGAACAATGAACTGTAGCGTCCGGCAGATGCTCCGAGTACATCATCATACATATCCCAGGTGCGGATGCCCAATGCTTCGCGGGCATAGAATTCATTCCACGGATCGGGAGTCTTGAAATTAGTCAGGTCGAGTAATCCGTCGTCTACAATGGCCAGTGTGTATGTCATCTGCTTGCCGTTCTTTTCGCTGACGGTAACGGTGAAGTCCGTTTCCGGCCGCAACACTTCCGGCATTTTAATTTGCGGTTGCAATATAGTTTGTTTATTAGTCACCAATACCGGAACCACACCGTACATACGTATCGGCAAATCATTCACCGTCTGTGCATGAGGTTGCAACAGGCTGATGTGCAGGTAAACGTTCGGCGCCATTTCCGGAGTCACTTTGAAAGAATACTTTGTGTCTCCGTTGTTGGAAACTTCAATCCATTCACGTTGCAGAACGGTTGAACCGTTTTCCAGGGCTACCAATGCACGTCCTCCCGCAGCGGCAGGAATGATGGCTGTTGCCGTTTCACCTATTTCATACGAGTCTTTATCCAGAGAGAAAGCGAGCATTTTAATGCCGCTGGGATCCGTCTTGCTTGAACGTCCGCGCCAATCCGGCCAGTCTATATAAACAGTTCCACCGGTGGCATGTCCACTTTCCTTATCTTTCACATAAATCAGGTAACGTCCCCAGTCCGGATAATTTACCCGGAATTTAAAAGTTGCCTTTCCGCCTGTAGTCTGTATATTGCCACTGGCTACGGGAGTGATGGAACTACTGTTGACATAAGTTCCGAATGATTCGTCCCGGTTCTCCCACCACCAGCTCCAGGAGATACGGTAAATCTTATATTCCAGATTGGAGCGGTTCATTAATTGTCCTTCCGCATTTACGGTGACAATGTCGAATACATGATCCTGGTCTGTCTCGATGTATTTTCCTTTCGGTTGGTTCAAATTAATCCCTACGTAAGAAGAGAATGGAGAGAACGGAATGCTTTGCGTGTAAATACTGGCGTCTCCTCCCGGTTCGAATACACGGCTGGTTAAGGTTGCATTCAGCATTCCCGGGGCATTGGTGGCAGCCGGAAGTTTCAACATAAAGTTAGCTTTTCCTTCCGCATCCAGTGTTCCATCGAATACATCGTTTTTTACAGTTGTAAATTCGGTAGCCGGATTATTAAATATGTATTGTCCGTAGTTCTTAAATTGCGTATTTACTTTTGACAGGGACATTTCCACTTTGGTTTTCAACCGTGAAGCGGTGGCGCCTGTCAGCCATGTGGAAGTAAGCATTACCGGTATTTCTTTGGTAGAAGCCTGGATTGCTTTCTCCGGTAGTTTCAGATTAATTTTCAGGCGGTTTGGTTTCACCGTTTCTATGCGAAGGCTTTTGTGGAAAGCGGTTCCGCCTACTTTGACGTAAGCGTTCCATAATCCCGTCGGGTCTTCCGGGCGTGTCGGCAGGTCAAATGTGTAGAAACCGTTTATACCTTGCGTGGAAATCATTTTGGTATAGAATTGTCCTCTCGGATTATATAATTCCAATGCTACAGGGTGTTTATCCGGAATTCTTTTTTCACGGTCTTCCATAATAAAGCTTACATGCAGCGTATCTCCCGGTCGCCATACCCCTCTCTCGCCATAGACGAACCCCTTCAATCCTTTCTGAATATCTTTTCCGCCTACATCGAACCGGCTGACAGATTGTTCTTCGCCATCTGCCACACGAACGTAAGCTTTCTGCTTCTCTACTTCGGCCACCACAATGAAAGGAACACCTTGTGGAGTGATTTCTGTAAATCCTTCACTATTGGTCTCAGCGGTTCCGATGGCTTGCAACTGGAAGTTGTAAACAGTTACTTTTGCTTTCTCTATCGGTTTGGTATCCAAGATGTTGCTTACGGCAATCCACAGTTTGTTCAGTGAATTCCGTTTTACAATCATTCCTATATTGGAGGCAAATACGTTGCACGATGCTGCCCGGTCAGAATCCATATAGTAGGAAGCATGGCAAGGATTATTGCGTTCCCGCCAGTTATACTGACTCCAATCCATCTTAATGTTACCATTATAGTAGAAATAAGTTTCCGGAGTATCCCATTCTGCTTCATTTTCTTCGAAAGTACTACTTCCGCTGACTTTCGTCAATCCCTCTGACGCAGCATTGTCTGCAAAACTCATCTCTTGTTTTTCTGTTCCGCTGCAAGGATAGGCTGAGTATTCTTGCCGGAAAGAGAGTATGACACGGTAGATAGCACCCGGTTCTTGCCGGATCAGTCCGGCAAGATCTATTGAATAGTCTTCCCATCGGTGCACGTCTTTTGTGCTGTCCTTACTCAGCCACAATGTGTTTTGGTAAACCAATCGTCCGGAACGGCGCAGCTCACTGGCGGATGAGAGCGTATTGGTCTGCATGAACATTAGTACATTGTTTTCAAAAATACGGATTACGCTTAAATCTACCGCATAGAGATTGACTGCCCGGAACGGGATGATCAAACTTTTGGAGTCGGGTAGGATAGCGGCTGATGTAGACATGCTCACTTGTGGTTTTAGATTCAGTTCGCTGAATGCGATGGAATGTGATGTGTCGAGCGATTTATCCCGGCTGTTTTTCACTCCTTCGTGTATCTTCAAAGTCAGTTTGCTCAGTTGGTTGGCTTCAAAGTAGATGTATACTTTATTATTCTCCACTTGAAATATAGAAGATGATACTTCGGGGATTTCAATCAATCCGTTTAGGTCTTGTGTGGTAGAAACAGGATCGGAGAATACTATTTCAATTCCATTTTCCGGTTCGTCAATGCGTTTGGCAGAGAGGAAGCGGAAATCATTCTTGGCAGGGATCAGAATGTTTTCTGTCAGTTTGCGGTCGATTCCTGCAGGACTGCCATTGGCGGTGATTTCCAACTGATAGTCTTCCGCTTCGCGAATAACACCGGCTATTTCAAACTGATAGCGCGTCGGATGATCTGTTGGAGTGATACTGACCGGATAGCTTTGGCCGTTTCCGCCTTTGGCAGAGAGCATTTTCTCAACTGCTTCTTTGGGAGTGGCATCACTGAAACGTACTTCACCTTTCAATGTCACCAAGTCGCCATGGCTATCTATGTCGATGGTTGTCAGTGGTTCGATATACAGTGTGAAATTGGGTTCCTGTACTCTGAAAGAGAATTTGAATTCTTTCAGACGACTGTCCACTTCTACAAACCTGCCTAATTGGAACGTACCTTCATAGAACTCTCCCGGCTTTAAAGTTCCTGGTTCAGGAACGAATTCAATCGTATTGTTGCTGATCCAATACGCTTTGCCTTTTAGGGAGGGAGAGAAGCTAAACGGATTTTCTTTCAGTTCATTGTTCAAATCTACCATAGGCTGATCCTGCGTCAGTTCTATACGTATGTTCGAAGTTTGCGAGATAACTCCTCCCGTATATGCATTCACAAAAGGTGCATACTCGGCAGAAGGAATAATATCCTTTTTGCTGTTTGCGCAAGAGGAAAAAACTAAGATGGTCAGTAACAGAAAGAATAACCTGTCAGCTATGCGGTGTTTAGCTTTCATTCGTCCCATAGTGCTTTAATTGTTAATTATTAATTCTTAATTTGGAAACATTCAGCATCTTTCCATGCAGGGAATTTTTGTCTGAATTCTCTCAGGACAGAGAGGTCGAGAGTTGCGGTGGCGGTTCCTTCTTCATGGTCGGGTACGCTGGCAAGCAAATCGCCCTTTGGTGAATAAATGACGCTGCCGCCATTATATAGCATTTGATTTCCATCCGTACCGATACGGTTGACACCACAAACATAACTGATATTTTCGAGTGCACGGGCTTGTAACAGAATATCCCATACCCGGCGGCGGGGAACAGGCCAGTTGGCAACGTATATCAGAAGATCATATTCATTATTTACGTTCCGGCTCCATACCGGAAAGCGAAGGTCGTAGCAGACTAACAGCAGTATATTCCATCCCCGGTAGGAGATAACAGGCCGCTGGCTACCCGCTGTAAAATGCTCCGTTTCCTGCCCCATACGAAAGAGATGTCGTTTATCGTAGTAATAAGCCTCCCCTTCGGGAGTCAGGAAAAAAGCACGGTTATAATAAGACTTATCAGGAATGGGAACCGCATTTTTATTTGCATCTACTTCTTCATCACAAGCTATATAACTGCCTGTAATGGCGAATTGGAATTCTGTCGCCCATTGGCGCAAGGTGGCGATGGTTACACCCGATACCGGTTCAGCTAGCCTTCGGCTGTCCATACTAAAACCGGTAGAGAAGGTTTCGGGCAAGACAACAATCTCCGCTACTCCACGAAGCGCTTTGAGCTTCCTACGGAGTAGGCGGAGATTTTCTTGTTTATCTTCCCAAACAATATCTGTTTGTAATAGAGTTACACGCATAACTTCATTGAAATATTTTAGGCGCGGATTATACGTATAACGCGGATTAATGTGCTACGCTATACTTGCAGGCAAAGATTATTTGCCCGGCTTTCCACGCCGCAAGGTAATAAAAATCCGTGTAATCTGCGTAATCCGCGCCTAAAAGTTATTATCAAATGTTTCCTAAAGCAAAGTTCTTCGGGTTCTTCCCTTTGAAATCCTTATAATAGAGCTTTACCTCACGCATATCCTTTTCTATATCTCCCGACGGCATAATCGCCTTTGTCGCAGAAATCGTTTTAGTGGTATAATCGATGCCTATCATTACAATAGGCACTTGCGCTTTCAATGCAATAAAATAAAATCCTTTCTTCCAATTAGGATTCGCTTTACGGGTTCCTTCTGGTGTAATGGCGAGTTGGAATTTCTTGCTTTTTGCAAACTTTGCCGTCATCTGGTCTACCAATGATGTTTTGCGTCCCCGATCCACCGGTATGCCCCCCACGGCTTTGAATATTAGCCCCAGCGGAAAGAAGAACCATTCTTTTTTCATCATGAAGTATGTTTTCCGTCCGATAGCTCCATAAAATAGTTTGCCGATAAATAAATCCCAATTAGATGTATGAGGTGCTGCAGTTATCACGCATTTATCATAATCCGGCACCGTCACGTTTGTCTTCCATCCCAAAATGCGATAGTAGATAAAGCTGTATATTGCTTTTTTCATTCCCAGTGCTTACTTCAGGTTGCCGATAGCGTCAATAATTACGTCTACTTCTTTATTAAAGTCTTCGCGGAATTTCTTGTAGAAACCTTTTACATTTCCGGGTTCGGTATGGCTGATTCGGCTGATAAATTCATCTTGCACACTCAGGATTCTGCCCATCAGCTCGTCGGCTTTAGTTTTATCGGTTCCGGGTACGTATAAGCTGTTTACCAAACACTCCATGAACAGTTCACCTGCGATATAATTGACGTTTTTCTTAAGTTCTCTTCTACTTGCCATAATCTTTACGTTTTAAGTGAATAAATTGAAATATTTCCGGTAAAGATAAGTACTTTCCACGGTATAAACCAACATTTCATATTTTTTTTGATGTGCGCTTCCTTTCATAATTCAGAAAAAAACACGAAATTTGCGACGCTTTTGAACGAAACTTTACTAACACCTTTAAATAATTAGATAAAATGACAAAAAGTGCATTGCAAATTGCAAGGGCTGCTTATCAGCCCAAACTTCCGAAAGCGCTGAAGGGTGCCGTTAAGGCGGTAGCTGGAGCAGCTACTCAATCTGTAGCCGATCAGGAAGCTATCCAAAAATTGTTCCCTAACACGTACGGAATGCCTTTGATCAAGTTTGAGGCTACTGACGAAGTGGTTAACTTCCCAGCTATGAACGTGGGCGTTATCCTTTCTGGTGGTCAGGCTCCCGGTGGTCACAATGTGATTTCCGGTATCTTCGACGGTATCAAGAGTTTGAATAAGGACAGCAAGTTATATGGTTTCATTCTTGGCCCTGGCGGTTTGGTTGACCATAACTATATGGAACTGACTTCAGATATCATTGACGAATACCGTAACACGGGTGGTTTCGATATCATCGGTTCAGGTCGTACTAAATTGGAGAAGGAAGATCAGTTTGAAAAAGGTCTGGAAATCCTGAAGCAACTTGATATTAAAGCATTGGTTATCATCGGTGGTGACGACTCTAACACAAATGCCTGCGTACTGGCTGAGTACTATGCAGCTAAGAAGTGCGGCGTACAGGTAATTGGTTGTCCGAAGACTATCGACGGTGACTTGAAGAACGAAATGATTGAAACTTCTTTCGGTTTCGACACTGCTTGTAAGGTTTACTCTGAAGTTATCGGTAACATTCAACGTGACTGTAACTCAGCTCGTAAATACTGGCACTTCATCAAGTTGATGGGACGTTCTGCTTCTCACATTGCATTGGAATGTGCTTTGCAGGTACAACCTAACGTTTGTATCGTATCAGAAGAAGTTGAAGCAAAAGATATGTCTTTGGACGATGTAGTAACTTACATTGCTCAGATAGTAGCTAACCGGGCTGCTCAAGGCAACAACTTCGGTACGGTTTTGATCCCTGAAGGTTTGATCGAGTTTATTCCGGCTATGAAACGTCTGATCGCTGAGTTGAACGACTTCCTTGCTGAAAATGCTGAAGAATTCTCTCAAATTAAGAAGTCTCACCAACGTGATTATATCATCCGTAAACTGTCTCCGGAAAATGCGGCTATCTATGCCAGCCTGCCTGAGGGTGTTGCACGTCAGCTGACGCTGGACCGTGACCCACACGGAAACGTACAGGTATCTTTGATCGAAACAGAAAAACTGTTGTCGGAAATGGTAGCTACTAAGCTTGCTGCATGGAAAGAAGAAGGTAAATTCGTAGGTAAGTTTGCTTCTCAACACCACTTCTTCGGTTATGAAGGCCGTTGCGCTGCTCCGTCTAACTACGATGCTGACTATTGCTATTCACTGGGTTATACAGCTGCTTCTCTGATTGCTAACGGCAAGACAGGCTATATGTCTTCTGTACGCAATACTACGGCTCCTGCTGACCAATGGATTGCAGGTGGTGTGCCCATCACGATGATGATGAATATGGAACGTCGTCACGGTGAAATGAAACCGGTAATCCAGAAAGCTCTGGTGAAACTGGATGGTGCTCCGTTCAAGGCATTTGCTGCTCAGCGCGACCAGTGGGCTATCACTACAGATTATGTATATCCGGGACCGATCCAGTACTTCGGACCTACGGAAGTTTGTGACCAGCCGACAAAGACTTTGCAGTTAGAGCAAGCTAAATAAATCGGCAAACTGACGAAGAGTTAATAAAAAGAACGCAAATTATGCGAATTACACAAATTTGAATAATCTATTTGCGTAATTTGTGTAATTTGCGTTCTGTTTTGAATATTACATGGCAACTAAAAGAAAATCTGCTGCACGTCGCGGTAAAAAGAAAAGCGAAGCGCGTATCATGCCTGCATGGTTACGTACAATACTTGCTGTTTGTATCATTGCCGTATTCTCTGCCGGGTTTTATTGGTTTTTCATTCGTCCGTATGCCTATCGTTGGAAACCCTGTTATGGTCAGAAAGGATATGGGGTCTGTATGCCCTGCGACTATGAAGTGCATGGCATTGATATCTCCCATTATCAAGGCAGTATTGACTGGGTGCAACTGACAACCAACAAAACAACCAAATTTCCTATCCATTTTGTCTTTATGAAAGCTACCGAAGGTGGTGATCATGCTGACGATACTTTCCCGTTCAATTTTGATCAGGCGCATCGTTATGGTTTTATTCGCGGAGCATACCATTTCTTCTCTCCTAAAACAGATCCGCTAAAACAAGCCGATTTCTTTATTCGTACGGTCCAGCTTATTCCCGGAGATCTACCACCTGTGCTTGATGTTGAAACTATTGGTAAAAGTACTCCCCATGATTTAAGGATTGCTGTCAAAACTTGGCTCGACCGTATAGAATCACATTATGGTGTGAAACCGATTCTTTATACATCTTATAAATTCAAGAACCGCTATCTTAGTGATTCGGTATTCAATACTTATCCCTACTGGATTGCCCACTATTACGTAGACTCCGTCAAATATGAAGGTCCATGGCACTTCTGGCAACATACCGATGTGGGGAATGTTCCCGGTATCAGAGAAGAGGTCGATTTGAATGTATTCAACGGATCTTTGGAGCAATTGCGGGCGCTTACTCTACAGAAATAGTTTCGCATAATAAGTTGTTACTTTTAATATGTATTTCAAATCAGTTATGGTTTGCATATACTTTTTGTAATAAGCGCGCTCCGAGTATCGGTCTGTAATGTCCTCTTTCGTAGTAGTTATGAATATCGTTCGTATATTCATTGATACCACTGAAATCGAATACGTTTTCATAGCCAAAAATGTCTTTCAATATTTCCACATCTGCCGGATTTATGCTGATCTGGTTATAGTCGGGACTGATGATGATTTTAACCGAGGTGTTATGTTTCCGGCAGATTTGATCTATTTCCTTTAATAATTCGGTCTGTGTTTCCCATAGGAATCGCTCACCTTCCCGGTATTCACCATTTCTGTAATTACAGTCTCTGGCTTTCACAAACTCTTTTTTGTGGTTTTCCCAATATGCTTCTCCTTCATCCCGGATCATCCCCTCTCTGGGATTGATTGCATCATTTGTTACTGCATCTCTGATTGCGCCATAAGGGTTTATCACTCCTTGCATATAGGGACGATATTGATGAAATATTTTATAATCGAGATAAGGAAACAGGAAATTAGGGAAGAAGAAGGCCTGACAGAATTTCTCCTGGAAACTAAAGTTGCTGATTCCTGAGATAGCCGGAGGCAACACATGGTTATGGCTGCTTAAAAGCTGGTCTTTCCCCAATGACTCTTTATCCAGAATGATGAGCAGATTCTTTATTTCTGCACCATTTCTTTCCAAAGCCTGCAACTTCTTACTGATGGCGGCTATGCTTTCTGCATTTCCGAACAGGCGTACTGCTCTGCCACCATCCAAATATTTTTCCCATTCATGACATTGATAGGCCATGGTGCAGGAATTGCCCATAATAAAAGAATCAAATGCAATGGAATCCCGGTTGTTCATATACATTTGCCAACCGATATAGCCTTCATTTAACATGACGGGAGAGTTATCATAACGGTTATAATGCCTTAAAACCATAAAAGGATCATTGAGGAAATACACCACTAGTAAGGCTATAAATGGCGTCAGGAGTATAGATAGTTTCATCGTGAAGCGCATAACTGCACTTCGCTCACTGTTTTTCTTCATTCTGCTATCTTTGTTTTTAGATTAAAATTGCAAATAAATAAAACTGTCGGAATTGAACTGTCCCAAGGTAAAGAACATAATGGCCAGCAGATAATAAATGCCCCATCTGACAAGCATGGGTTGTTTTTCCAACGCTTCTAACAGATCTCGTTTCGACATAAAATATTCGTAAACTAAAATCAGTACAAGAGCGCTACCGGCCACAATACAATTATGATCCGGAATTCCGATGCTTACTTCTTTCCAGTTGGCATGGGTACTGAACGAGATGTTTCTGATGTAATAGAGCGCATCACTTACCGACTCTAAGCGAAAGAAGATCAAAGAAAAGGCGAAAAGCAGATAAGTGCGGAGGATGGACAGAGTTGTAAACAGGGGATTACCTATCCAATTCTTTATCTTGTTACGGATCATGGCGGTCTTCATTTCATAGAAAATAATAAGCCCTTGGATGAGTCCATATATAATATAGTTCCATCCTGCACCATGCCAGGCACCTAATCCTGCAAATGTCAGGCTCAGACTCAGGAATACTCCCCATTGTCCCCAACGGCGCATACCCGAAGATAGGGGCAAATATAAGTAATCCCTAACCCAAAATGAAAGAGACATGTGCCATCTTCTCCAGAATTCGGCAGTGGTTTGTGCTATGAATGGGCGGTTGAAGTTAGGGCTGAGTTTGAATCCCAACATACAGGCACCTCCAAGTGCAATATCCGTATAACCGGAAAAGTCACCATACAATTCTACAGGATATAAAAGGCATGCCATGAGTAATTGGATACCGGATGCCGTATGTATAGAGTTGAAAATACCATCTATATAAGGGGAAATATAATCGGCAAGGATCAACTTCTTTATCAGTCCCACTACGATCAGTTTCATTCCGTAGACAATAGATGGATATGCTACCGGTTTACCCGATTTCAATTGTGGAAGCATATCTCTCGCCCGTTCTATAGGCCCTGACAGGAATTTCATGAAAAAGAGCATATATATCATGAAGTCGGCAAGGTTTTCTTCCGGTTCTTCTTCTTTCCAATAGATTTCCGTCAGGTATGAAAGGGCCTGAAAGGTATAAAAGGAGATGCCTAAGGGGAATAGCCAGTGCACGCCTGGCAGGAGGTTGGCATATCGGAATGCCAACCAGCCTGTAATTAGAAAACACAAGCCCGAAATATAGATTCTTTTCGCATCCTTCTCATGTTTTGATTGTCCCACCCATTTTCCGAGAAAAAAAGTTGCCAGTGAAATGAGAAGGGCTATGATCAGGAAAGCTATGTGGTAATAGCCTATGAAAATACAGCTTGACAACAAGAGTATAGCTTTTCTATATTTAGGTGGAAGTGTGTAGTACAAAAGGAAGGTACATACAAACAGCGTGACAAAATTCAAAGATATGAATGACATGCCTTATTTGGTTTTGGTGAGAATAGCATTGCAAATATCTCCTACATTCTTGAATCGGACAATGTCTCTGAAGGTGAAGTGAACATTGAAATCTTTCTCTATTCTGCTTATCAGCAACATATTGGTTAATGAATTCCAACCTTCCACATCCTGGGCGGTGGTTTCACTGGCAAGAACGATGTTGTCTCTCTTCAATATCTCCTGAAAAATCAGGCTCAGTTCATTTAAAATCATCTGCGTATTCATATTAGTTTAGTTTTATATTAGTTCCAGTATTCTTTTTCTATCGGTTTTGCTGCTGGTATTCAGTGGAAAATGTTCCATGCAATGTATGTGCTGGGGAATCATGTAGAAAGGCAGCCGGCTGTTCATATGTTCTTCTATCTGGTGTTTGTCGAGATGGACTTTTTCAACTACCAGATGTAATTCGCATTGATTGTTTGCTCCATATTTGGGAATGACGACAGCTTTACATTCATTATTGAAATACTTCTTCACTACGTGTTCTATTTCGCTTAGTTCGATGCGGAATCCCTGAAGTTTAATCTGCGAATCTTTGCGGTCACAATATATGATATCGCCGTCGGCATCTATCTGGCAGAGATCACCGGTTTTATAATAAGTCTTTCCATCTGTCCCTTCGATGAGGCATTCTTTAGTCTTTTCAGGAGCGTTCCAATAGCCGTTCATCACTTGCCTGCCGCTGATCCAGAGTTCTCCGGTTTCGCCTGTAGCAACGGGAATACCGTTATTATCCATGATTAAAGCATCCACTCCCTCGAATGGCTTGCCTATAGCAATCATACCGTTATGATGTTTGCATGAGGTGGTCGGTATCTGGTAGGCTGTACAATAAATTGTTCCTTCTGTGGGACCATACAGGTTCACAAAAGAGGCATTGGGAGCACAGGCTCTGAAGGCAGATAGTAATTCAACATCCGATGCTTCGGCAGTAACTATCAGATATTTGAGTTCAGGAAGTTGTATCTCAGAGAAATAGGGTAATAATAACTGGAGTAGGGAGGGGGCTACGGCAGCAAATGTGAGGTTATATTTTTCCAATATTTCAATGACATTGATATACTTTACGCCTTCCGGAGAAACTGTATATATGCATGCACCTATTGTCAGGGGAAATAAGAAAGAAACGATAGAAACGTCAAAGGTTAGTTCGAACATTTGCAGCATACGGTCATTCTCGTCCAATTGCCAGTCCAAATGGCTGTATGCGTTGTAGAAAGCATTTAGGTTGTTGCGGGAGATGGGAACTCCTTTCGGTTCTCCCGTACTGCCGGAGGTGAAAATGATATAAGCATTTTCATTCTTTTCCGAATGTATGCCAGAAGAAGACGGAACTACTTCCTGTAACTCCGAAGTACATATAAAATCTATATGTTCGGTATCCAGGTTCAATACACGGATGTCCTTTGTATATAGAATTAAATGAATATCGGCGAGTTCCGCAATCTTTCTATTCCTGTGTCTGGGATAGGCTGGATGCAGAATGACATACGTTTTTCCACTGATTAATACTGCCAGTATGGAGGCGTAAGTCTCCAATCTATCTTCGGCTATAATGCCGATGATTTTATCTTCCCTGTTATTAATCAAAGTGGATATTTTATATACAGTTTCAGACAGTTGACGATAGGTATAGGTGATGTTGTTAATAACAAATGCCTGATGTCCTGCATACTTTTCAAAAGCCTCTATGATCTCACCGATCATATCTTTTTGATCCTTTTCCATTCTGTTCGTGATTTTATAGTTTATAGTAAATGTCTAATTCGTTTTCTGTGTAGTAAAGACAGGAGGATTTGATATTCTCCCTATTGAGGAGGGCTTAATGTGTGTTAAATATAGAAGGAAGGTATTAGGAGATAATCTTTCTCTCTTTTGATGTAATGACTATTTCTCTGATTTATAGACGAATAATAGAATAGCTTTGACCTTTTTATTATAGATAGAAAATATGAAAAGAGGAATTTCTAAAAAGTATTTAGAGGAATGCTAATGCATTGATATATAGTTATATATCATCCTGAAATAAGGGGTGTGCAAAAAACGTTCGTTTAATGTGCACAAAGATAATGGGTATTTTTCGAATGTACAAGGTGTTTAATAAAAATATTTCTAATAGATTTTATTTCAAACATTATATTATTGATAATCAATATTCTATATTATATCTAAATGGATTTAATATCTTCTCATTTTTATAATTCTTGGTATCCATTTTTTACGTTTAAAATTGTGCACATTAAACGAACGATTAAAAGACACTTCGTTTTCTTTTATCTCTTCGT